>Ga0208044_1000415_pt1 | contig 32344 bp, 31 predicted proteins | sample Sb_taG_8_FD_187712 | JGI IMG/M metagenome (GOLD analysis project Ga0208044, IMG submission 187712) | Peat soil microbial communities from Weissenstadt, Germany - Sb_50d_c_BC metaG (SPAdes) (version 2) | ecosystem: Environmental > Terrestrial > Soil > Wetlands > Peat | place: Germany...
GCAACCCGCGCCGAGTAGCATCGACGTCCGGTACCCCTTCAGCCTGATCCCGTGCGTGAGTCCAAGCTTCCGTGATGGCCGTCCGGCGAATCTGCCCTGGCTGCAGGAGTCTCCGGACACTCTGACTACCGTAGTCTGGGATTCCTGGGTCGAGCTGCATCCGAGCACTGCCAACGCCATGCAGGTGCGCGAAGGCGATGTGCTGATCATTGAGTCCGCTCACGGCTTCATTCAAGCCAAAGCCTACCTGATGCCCGGAATACACCCGGATTCGGTTGCGGTTCCGATTGGTCAGGGTCATGACTCTTATGGTCGCTATGCCACCAACGTCGGGGTCAATCCGCTGAAGATCCTCGATCCGGTATTTGATCAGGAGACCGGCGAGCTTGCGCTCTACGCCACCAAGGTCGCCATCAAGAAGACCGACCGGAACGAACGCATCAGCAAGGACGAAGGACCCACCAACCTGCAGCAGGGCAGGAAGCTGGTCGCGACGCTCGCGGCCGATCGCGTGGATCTTGCCAAGGAGACGCCCATTGTCATTCGATAACCTGTTCTCCAACTGGTCGAAACTTCGGGTCAAGCGCCCGCAGCCGGACCAGTACAAGGAAGCACCCTACAAATGGGCCATGGTCATCGATCTTGATGCCTGCACTGGCTGCAATGCCTGCACCGTGGCCTGCTATGCGGAAAACAATCTGCCCGTGGTGGGCAAGGAGCGCTTCCTCACGGGTCAGGCGATGCACTGGCTGCGCATTGAGCGTTACTGGGGCGAAGGCACGGAGCTTGAGCAGGAATTTCCGGAAAAGGGGGCGCAGTTTCTGCCGATGATGTGTCAGCAGTGCGAGGCAGCCCCGTGTGAGATTGTTTGCCCGGTGGGCGCCACCCACCATACGCCGGATGGATTGAACTCCCAAGTCTACAATCGCTGCGTGGGCTCGCGTTATTGTTCGGCGAACTGTCCCTACAAGGTGCGGTATTTCAACTGGTACAACTATCCGGAGAGCGCGTGGCCCAGCCCGCTGGAACAACAATTGAATCCGGATGTCACCGTGCGTACCAAGGGCGTGATGGAAAAATGCACGTTTTGCGTGCAGCGCCTCACCGAGGCCAAGTCCAAGGCGCGCACCGAAGACAGGACCGTGCGGGATGGTGAGGTGCTCACGGCCTGCGCCCAGGCCTGCCCGACCTCGGCCATTCACTTTGGTAATCTCGCCGATAGTTCCTCGCAGGTCGCCAGAATGTGGAAGGCCCAGCAGATGGAATTGTCTGCCACCCCGCAGGAAAAAGAGGACGAGAGCCTGCGTGGCTACCGGGTTTTAGAGGACTTGCGCACCTATCCATCCGTCGTGTATCTGGAACGTCTGCGGTCGTCGGAAGTGTAAATGGCTATGTTCGGTGCAATGCCTCCGGGCCCGCGGTGTGGGTAAATGATTAGTACTAAGGATGAGCAAGAAAGCGTCGGTGAAGTAAGGGCTCGGTAAAACACGTATTTTCGTGCGCGCGAGGGCTGGCCGCGCTTGCGCAATCAGTCGAGCACGGCCTATCTTTATCAATGGCGCACTCGTTGCGCTGCACCCACATTCATGGAAGGGGCGGCGCGGCGCTTTTGAGCGGTTCTGTCGCGCTCTGAAATGAAAGTTCCGGCACAAATCCGGGCTCTCGAGCCTCAATCCACACCCGCGCATCCTCCGGAAGAGAATTGGTTGCGGCGAACTTTTCGCGGGCGAAGGCATCGAACCGAAATGGATGCGCTGCGCCTTGCAGTTCTAGGCCTGCGAGGTGTCTGGGGCGTTGCGCCCAATCCCCAAGACCCTTTGGGAACGAGAGGCAAGTGAAGACAGGAATTATGGCGGCTTTGAGGTGGGGCGTCGTACTCGCGAGCGTTTTTACGCCCTTTCTGGTGGTGCTGAATGTGCTGCTCACTCATCGGGTTGGCGTTTATCTGGAGGCGAGTACAAGAGATGCCCTGTCTTGGATTTGGCTCATGCTTGTGGCCGCGATGATGCTCGGCATCTACTTTCTGACACCGTACATGGCTTTTAATGCGTTCGAGCACGAAACAGAGTCTCGGGACTCAGCCACGCTCATGCATCCGATCGAAAAGCCCTAATCCGCCTCGTTTCAGGACTGGAGCAGAACCGTGAAGACATCGACCCAAGTGATCTCACCGACCGGCAGGCGCGGGAGAAGAAATTATGAGTGCAACTGAAAGACCATCGTGGCGCGAGAGAAATCGCGTGCTGATCGCGGTATACCCGGATGAGGAGAAGGCTAAGGCGGTTGTGAAGCGCCTAATCGACAAGAATTACCAGATGGATCTTATTTCCGTCTTGGGACGGATACACCCAATGGGCGATGATACCTTGGGCATTTATACCCTTAACGCTACCGAACGCATGAAGGCTTGGGGCAAGAAAGGCGTTGTTTGGGGTGGATTGTGGGGAATGCTTGCCGGTGCTGCTGGACTGTTCCTAATTCCCGGAATTGGCGCGGTGGCCGCCGCCGGATATATTGTGGAAGCTATCGCCGGTGGGGCGATCGTCGGCGCTGGCGCCATGGCCGGGACGGCAGCGTTGTCGCAACTGGCTATCGCTTTCCATCGTGCCGGGATTCCGGAAGGGACAATCCAAGCGTTGCACAAGGCAGTCGAGGATGGGAAGTATGTGTTGATGTTGCGCGCCGCGGAATCCGAATTACCACAATGGCGCGGGGAACTTGAGGCCGGCAATCCCCTGGAGATTCATGATTTACCGTATTCACGATTGATCGATGCGCAATAGTCCCAGTACCCCCCCTTGTCCGTGCGCCGATGCAGTGTTGAACCTCTCTGATAGCGCTCCCCACGCGCACGAAGTATTCAGCAGAGTGGCGAAGGCGAATGGTCGAAGACGATGAGGCGATCGATGCATCGGGTGGTAGCGCGAAAACTCGCATAGGCCCTATCAACTGAAACAGAAGCGGCACCGTGAGGCACACAAAGCCCAGGCGGCCTGTAGTCGCCGCGCAGCGATCCTATCGATCGCACTCGCCCTGGCTCCCATCGCGTTCCCGGGCCTCAAGTTCAGTCGTGAGCGGAAACTAGGTGCGTAGCCCTCCTCATTATAACTAGATGCTTTCTTGTCCTCAGAGATGCATCGCCAAGGACTTTTATGATTGAAACCATTGTCGCTGTATTATTCCTGCTAGCCATTGTGCTTGTCATGAGTGGACCGAAACGCTCCGACAAGAAAGGAAAGGATTCCGATGCCTCCAGCTCGCCGACACCCAAGGCCCCTGACTCGCCTAAAAAATAGCGGGGGGCGGCCTCAGATGGAGAGTGGTCCATTCCGAGTGCTGCGCGCCCATGCGAACGCAATCATCGGCGGCTCGCAGTTCGGGATGCCAGCGCTTCGAAGCCGGGACGTGCCGCCGCGTTGCGATCGAATGTGACGGTCTTGGAACAGCCGGCATCGCGGCATAGTTCGACGATCACCGCGATCGAGGAAGATCAAGAGGCACAGCGACCCGCCCACTTGCTATTGAAGAAATTGGCTCGCGCCCTCGAGGAATTCGGCACCTAATCGACGATCAACCAGCTCGTTGCCAAACGATTTGTGAAAAAAACAGCAAATGCGATGGACGCCGCGCGGCGCTCATCTTCTATTGCAGGTCCGAGTTTAGGCGCTCAACGACGACTTACGTGCGACCTTCGAACGATGGTATCCAAATCTTCGGCACCGTCATGAGGAGACTCTTGCCGCATAGCACACCCCCAACTTCCGGTTACTCTCGGATAACACCGGGAGCAATCTCCAATTGCATCGGCTGTACTGGCTTACGCTTAGACACGCGACACCTTGCACGTAGTGTCATCATGGAAGGCGAAAGGTCGCGTTTTAAAGCAAAACGACAATGCACATTGGCCGTGAGGGCCTTCCCACAAGTTGGAGTACCATGCCCTCCACGGCGCATGATGCGCAGGGCTGTGTGGCGCGGGGGAAGCAACATCATGACTGGAACATGCAATCGACGTCACGCGGGGTCGGCGGCTCGGCGCATCGGGCGGGGTCTGCGCGCCTGCGTGGCCGTGCTCGGGCTCTCCGGATTGGCGGCCTGCAGCCAGGATTTCTCGCTCCAGCCGCCGTCCGGCGAGCCTATGATGGTGTCGGACATCAGCACCCACTCGGTACACGATTTCGCGCCGGCGGACGCGCCTTATCAGCGCATTGCAGACTGGGCCGCCGCGAACCGCACCGGCTGGTCGCAGTACTCAGGCAGTCCACCCTCGTCGGGCACAATGATCTCGTACGGCAACGTGAGCCTGCAGTTCGTCGACAACCAGGTGTTGGCGCGGGCGCCGGCGGGAATCTATGAGAAGGCAACGTCCGTGAATGTCGAGGTGCTGCTGCGGTAGCCCCGGCGCGAGTCTCAGGCAGGCGTCGCACAAGCGATGAGCACGGCGAGCTGGATATCGGTCGTGACCCTGACGGACGTTCCGTCCGCGGAACTGCCAGCGGAGCGACTGCGCTCCGAAGGGGTGACCGTCGAGATCCGATCCGACAGCGCGATCCTGGGCCAGGCTCGATATTGCGATCTCATCGTGCCGAGCAATCTCCTGCACCGAGCGAACTGCCTTCAATCCTTTGGGGTCCACTTGATTTACATGCCAAAACTGACGCTAGGAAATGCCGAGAATTATAGAGTGCGATCTCTATAACTCCCGGAAATTGCTGCGTTTCCTGTTCACTCAAAAACATCCATTATTCCTGCAGAAATCGTGCACATTTTGCGTCTCAAAAAACACTCGTTCGATGCTGCTTCTCTCGAGTAATTTCGATGTTTTTCACGGAACAGAAACCGATCTGTGATCAGCAACTTACGGAGCAGGTGCTCGTGGCGCTCGGAAAAAACGCCCTGTTTCTACCGACACTCTTGGCACGGAAATCAAGCTGACCCCTACGAGCAATTCGATGGGTTGCCCGATGAGCGCGCCGCGTTCGTAACCGAACATTCGACTCGCCTGAGGGTTCGCATACAGGATCCGGCCGTCAGCGGCGCCTTGGGCGACGACAAACACGGCGTCCGGCAACAACTCTAGGATATCCACCGGGGTGTGAGGCGACGCAGAGCCTGTCGGATCGGGGGCGTCGCTGCGTGCAACATGGGAATCCACAAGATCTCCTGGAACGAGCGCTGCAGGCGCGATTTACTGCCAAAGCGCTCAAAACGGACTGCATGCGACTTCCGGGCCAGTTGCGCTGGGATAGCGACGGTCACCGGCGACCCGTACGGCCCTGTGATCGGGCGCCGGAAGGTCATCGCCGCATGTTTGCACCTCCGATTCGGCTCGACGTCGGCGATAGGTCGTTGGAACGCAAGCAGGCCGTACGTTACCCCAGTAGGACAAATTTCGGATACTCAGCGTTTTGGGTACCTGAACTACCTAATCTCAAGTAGGCGGATTAAGGAGATTATGGACCCGGATCTAGTCTTCGGCCGGAAGCGAGGCCCGTCGCCCCGTGAATCGCAGGATTGCCGCCGATCCTGTACCTTTCCTGAACGTGTCCCAGCACTTGGGCGATCGCAAGTGACACAATCAGGACCGGCATGACCAAACAGAAGCACCCCAAAGGCACTTCCGCCACGGGGAAGCCTCGCACTAAAAATGCCACGGGCAGCCGCTACGGTAAATCTCGCCGAACGAGCACGCCGGGGGTCGCAGCGCTTCCCGCTCCCGCACCGGCGGCTAGACCCTGTGTCGTGGGCATCGGCGCTTCAGCCGGCGGTTTAGAAGCCACCGTCACCCTTCTCGCGGGTCTACCGGTCGACTGCGGCTTGGCGATCGTCATCGTACAGCATCTCGACCCTACGCATCCCAGTCAGGCCGCTGAACTGCTGGCGCGTCGGACCAAGCTCGCGGTCGAAACCGCGCAAGATGGTATCCAGCTTGAGGTGAACCACGTTTACACGATTCCCTCAGACCGTGACGCCTACATGGAGGGCGAGCAGCTGCGCTTGGTCAAGCAGCCCGACAAGCCGCAGCCTCATTTGCCGATCGATCGGTTCTTTCGTTCGTTGGGCGAAGCGCTGCAGGAACGCGCCATCGGCATCGTGCTGTCCGGCACGGGTTCCGACGGAAGCGTGGGTCTCGAGGTGATTGTCGCCCACGGCGGCATCATCCTCGTTCAGGAGCCAAACACCGCGCAGTACGACGGAATGCCTAATAGCGCGATTGCGACCGGTATGGTCAGCAGTGTTCTGCCAGTGGCTGACATGTCTGCGGTTCTGTGCGAGTACGCCCGACACCCGTATGCGACGAGGCCACCGGGCACCATGCCCATTTCGGCGGCGCAAGAGGTACCGCTTGAGCAGATTCTTGCGGCCCTGCGCGCCTCGCACTCACTGGACTTCTCTGGCTACAAGCGCTCGATGGTGATGCGGCGGATCGAGCGACGCATGGGACTGCGGCGTGTCGTGCTCCTCGCGGACTATGCCAAGCTCTTGATCCGGGAGCCGGGCGAACTGGATGCGCTGCGTCGAGACTTGCTGATCGGCGTCACCGGGTTTTTTCGTGATCCCGATGCCTGGCAGGTGCTCGAGCAGGAGGTCATCGAGCCGATCGTGACCGCCCGAGACTATACAGATCCCGTCCGCGTTTGGGTGGCCGGTGCGGCGACGGGCGAGGAAGCGTACTCGATTGCGATGTTGTTGCTGGAGGTGCGCGAACGGCTCGGCAAACAGTGCGTGCTGCAAGTGTTCGCCACGGACGCGAGCGACGAAGCCATCGCGTTCGCCCGTCGCGGTCGGTATCCGGCCGGTATAGCTGATCAGATATCGGCTGATCGGCTGCGTCGATTCTTCGAACGGATTGGCGACAATCAGCAGTACCAGGTCCGGCCAGATCTTCGCGCCTGTGTGATATTCGGCACTCAGAAACTAATCGACGATCCGCCCTTTTCGCGTCTTGATCTCATCAGCTGCCGCAACGTCCTGATGTACCTCGAGCCCGCGGCACAGCGGAAGGTTCTGGGTCGGTTGCATTTCGCGCTTCGTCCTGGCGGCTTCCTGTTTCTCGGCACTGCCGAGAACGCCGAGCCCGGTACCGACCGGCTTGGCCCAGTATCAAAGCTCTGGCACATCTATCAACAAACTGGGGCGCCGCGTCCAACGTCGGCATCCGTGGCTACGGCGAAGCCGGGCGTGCATGAGAATGTGCCGTTTCCTCAGCTGAGGCATGCGACGCGACCCGCTCATGAATTCGCCGCAACCGCCGAGCAGATCCTGCTCGAGCGCTATTGCGCGGCGGCATTCCTGGTGAACCGCGCTGGCGAAGCGCTGTACCTGTATGGGCGCACGGAGCCCTATTTGGTCCGCCGGAGTGGCGCGCCCACCCACGATCTTCTGACGATGCTCCGGCCGGACCTGCGCGTACCGCTGCGCCGCGTGCTGCGCAAAGTTTTGAAGCAAGAGGTCCACTCGGCGGTCAAGGATATCCGCGTGCGTCGGGATCATGACCTCACGACGATCCGTATGACGATCGTCCCGGCAGCCGGTACAAGGGCGCCATCGCCCTTGTGGCTCGTGATATTGCAGGACATCGCGGTGGTTCAAGCCCCCGCCAAACCTATCCGCGGGGCGCTGGCGGGCGTCGTCAAACAATTGGAAGAGGAGTTGCGCTCGACCCAGCACGATCTTCTAAACAGCGTTGAACAGATGGAAGCGTCCACTCAAGACCTGAAATCCTCAAACGAGGAGCTGGTCACGGTCAATGAGGAGCTGCAGGTTGCCAACGAGGAACTCCAAAGTTCCAAGGAGGAGCTGCAATCCCTCAATCAGGAGCTGCAAACCGTTAATCAGCAGCTGCAGAGTAAGGTGGCGGAGCTCGAGACCAGCAGTAACGATCTCGACAACTTGCTAGCGAGCAGTCAGATCATCACGGTCTGCTTCGATAAAGATCTTCGCGTGCGGTGGTTTGCACCCACCGCACGCGCTGCCTTTAATTTGCTACCGAATGACATCGGGCGGACGATGGCTACGTTCGCCGACGCCCCAATCGGGGTGTCCGCGTCCGCGGACGCGCATAGCGTGTTGGGGGGCAAGGTCTCTGCGGTTGCGGAGGTGTCGTGGGATAATCGCTGGTACGTGCGCCGCATTCTCCCCTATCGCATCGCCCAGGATCAAGTGGACGGCGTCATAGTGACTTTGACCGATGTTACCGAGAGTAGGGAAGCCGCCGAAGTGCGGTTGGCTGAACGCGCGAGCCAGGCGGCTGCGCTGGAAAAAGGCATCGCCGACCGGACCGCACAACTGCGGGAGCTGTCGGTCGCACTCACGTTGACGGAAGAGCGTGAACGACGCGCCGTCGCCGTGGATCTGCACGACGATCTGGGTCAACTGCTGGCACTGCTGAAGATACGGTTAGATGTTCTGCGGGGCCAGGCGCCGGCGGGACTGTTGGCCGATGAATTGCAGAGCGCCTCGGAGCTCCTATTACAGGCGAGCGACAGAGTGCGCTCGTTGGCGTTTCAGCTGAGCCCGACGATTCTCTATGAACTCGGCCTCGTTCCCGCGCTCGAGTGGCTGGGCGATGAGATGAAGCGGCTGTATTCGTTGACGGTCACGGTTGAGGCTGATGCCGCTGCGCGCGACCCCCTAGACCCGAGCATACGGACGGTTCTGTTCCGGGCGGTGAGAGAGTTGCTGATTAATGTCAGCAAGCACGCCGACACCAGTGACGCCCACGTGGAATGCCGGCGCCCGGAAGGCCGGATGGTGGTTACGGTTGCAGATGACGGCAGGGGTTTTGATCCCAAAGTCGTATTGTCCACGGCCGGCAATCGCGGCTTCGGCTTGCTCAGCATTCGCGAGCGAGTGGCAGCACTCGGCGGGACGATGGAGTGCCAAAGTGTCACCGGCGATGGTACCCGAGTGATCTTGCAGGTGCCGGTAGCGGCCTCGACGCAATCCAAGGAAATGCCGACGTGACGACGCGTCTGATACTGGTTGATGATCACGCGATCTTTCGCGAGGCGTTGCGAATGATGTTACGGGCCGAGACCGACATCGAGGTCGTCGGTGAAGCCGGAAACGGTCGCGAAGCAATCGATCTTGCGCGGGAATTGAGCCCGGACATTATCGTCCTCGACGTCGGTATGCCGGACATGAATGGCATCGAAGCCACTGCGGCGATTGTGGACCGATCACCGCAGATAAAAGTGATCGCATTGTCGACACATTCCGATCGGCGATTCGTCGCCGAGATGATCAAGGCTGGTGCGAGTGGCTACGTGGTGAAGACAGCCGCGAGCAGCGAGCTGCTGAGAGCAATTCGCGCAGTCGCGCAGGGCCAGTCCTACTTGTGCCCGCAGGTCGCGGCAGGCGTGATGCGCGCATCCACCGAGGATCCACAACGGCGACGATCTGGCCCGCCCGAGTTGACCCGGCGGGAACGAGAGGTACTGAAATTATTGGCGGAAGGACTGCGAACCGCGAGCATCGCCGCGCGTATGCACTTGGCGCCATCGACCGTCGAGGTGCACCGGCGCAATCTGATGCGAAAGCTCGATCTGCATTCTGTGGCAGATCTGACTAAATACGCACTGCGTGAAGGCCTCACAGAACTTTAAGTAGTGCTGTAAGTAAGTGCGCTGCGTGCGCTCGTTGGACCCGGGCGCACGAGCCACCCAGACGTGGCCTCCGTGCTTCTCCCCTTAGCGCTTCGAACGGACGGTCCGCGCGCCATCTGGCCTACGGAGGGGCTCCACGACGCGCGAGCTTTCCACCTACCGTGACTCTACCTACTGAAATACGGGTAGGACAATTCCCGATTTTGAAGTATCGCGCGTCCCGGCCAACGGACAGATACTTTGTCCTCATATCGAGGTTGCGGCTCGGCAGTTCGCGGCAAACCAAACATGCAGGTCAATGATGCGCGACGTTGCGGCGAATGGTCCGCAAGCGTGGCTGCGGCCGACGGATGCGACAAGCAAGCGAGCTGAAGGGCGGAGGCATCCCGTGTTTACAACGATGATGTATTAAATTGAAACGTCGTTAACCGAAGGAGAGAGAGATCATGGCGGACATCGAAGTTCAGAAGGTCGAGAAACTCGAAGACAGGGCTTTGCCCATCTTCCAGCAGGTCGACGAGATATTGGGGCGCATCCAGCAGCGGGCGTATGAACTCTTTGCAGGGCGCAGCTTTGCTCATGGCTATGACGTTGAGGACTGGCTCGCCGCAGAGCGCGAGCTGTGCTGGCCCGCCACGGAGCTAGCGGAGCGGGAGAAGGACTACGTCGTCAGCGTCGCATTGCCCGGGTTCGAACCAGGCCAAGTCTCGGTGACGGCGACGCCGCGCGAGCTGATTGTGCACGCGTCCGCGAAGACGGAGCGCCGCGAGGAGCCGGCAAAGAAAGAGCCCAAGGTCCTCTGGTCGGAATTCCTGAGCAACGACGTTTACCGGCGTATCGAGTTGTCGGAGCCTATTGATGTGGCGAAGGTATCCGCGACGCTGTCACAAGGCCTTCTCAAGATCGTCGCGGAGAAAGCCGTAAAGAAGGTTGTGAGCGTCCCGGTCGCGGCGGCGGCCTGAGAACGCTGGATGTGGCGACCAATGGCATGTTGGGGGGCTAGAGGAGTCTGGGTCGCACGTGCAGAGTTTGTGACGCCGGGCGCTCCAGGCTCCAAACCATCGGCCACCCTGCTACGTTGCGCGATGTCTGGGTCCGGCAGGAACTCGGTCGAATGACAATGTCCAGCTCCACCGTCGAGGCCGCGCGAGCATTAGAGCGCCGTTGGAACGAAGCGACAGTCGCGGTCATCTTCGCACAGGTCGCATACGCGGAGCTTGAGTCTCACGGTGGCGCCGATGACGGCACCGTCGTGACCGCGTGGCTGCGGTTGTGGCGCGCGCACGAACGGCAGCTGTCGGCGGAGCTGGATCGGGTGTCGAAGCACGATGGCTGACGCACACGTCAATTTAGGCATTGGCGCGGATCTGTTCGGGCCGGTGCAGCTGGGACCCTACCGGCTAGCGAACCGCATCGTCATGGCACCGCTGACGCGCAGCCGCTCGGGCGAAGACGGTGTGCCCCGTCCATTGATGGCCGAGTACTACGGACAGCGTGCGTCGGCAGGGCTGATTGTCGCCGAAGGCACGAATGTTTCGGCGCAGGGGAGGGGCTATGCGCTCACGCCAGGGCTCTACACTGATCATCAAGTGCAGGGATGGCGACCGATCACTTTCGCCGTGCACGCCCGCGGTGGCCGGATCTTTCCCCAGATCTGGCACGTCGGGCGCGTTTCGCATCCGTCTCTGCAACCCGGAGGAGCGCTGCCCATAGCCCCATCGGCGATTCGACCGGATGCCACATCGTTTACGAATGGCGGCTTTGAGCCGTGCGTGACGCCGCGGGCGCTGGAAACGACAGAGATCCCGGCTATCGTCGAGCAGTACAGACGGGCTGCCCGCAACGCGCTGGTAGCACGCTTCGACGGTGTCGAGATTCACGCAGCCAACGGCTACCTGCTCGAGCAGTTTCTGCGCGACAGTACGAACAAGCGCACCGATGCCTACGGCGGCTCTCGTGAGAACCGCGCGCGCCTGCTGCTTGAGGTCGCCGAGGCGGTGGCCCGTGAGTGCGGCGGCGAGAGAGTCGGCATACGGCTGTCACCTCTGAACCGGGGCAACGGTGCCGATCTCGACAGCGACCCTGCCGGAACCTACGGGTACGTCGTCGAACGCCTCAATAGGCTCGGTCTTGCCTACATCCATGTGATCGAAGGGGCAACCCAGGGACCGCGCGAGGTCCCCGGCGGGTTCGACCTGCAAAACCTGCGACGTTCGTTCAAGGGTGTCTATATGGCGAACAACGGCTACGATTTGGAGCTCGCTCTGGAGGCGCGCCGCCGTAATCGCGCTGACCTCATCTCCTTCGGGCGGCTCTATATCGCCAACCCCGACCTGGTTGAGCGCCTGCGAACTGGTGCACCGCTCAACGTCCCTGATCGCCAGACGTTTTTCGGCGGCGGAGCGGCGGGCTATACGGACTACCCCACGCTGCCGTTCAAAGCCGCTGGATAGCCAGACCTTAAGCCAGCTCACAGCCTCGGCCGATAGGTAACGGGTTTCCTCGCGCCCGGCTTTTGTGTTGCATATGAGCGCCACGCCATCCTGAGCTTCGATGGCATCGACTTCACCCGAACCATTGACGGTTATGGTTTTTTTCCTGACGTGAAGTTTAACGACTCGCTGGACCCTCAAAAGAAATACCTGATCGATTTCTGGGTCCTGCCAGTGAACGGGCAGCTGCAAGTGCAAGAGACCCGGATTTACAAAGCACCGCTGATGGTGGACGGAAAGTGGGCACTATGGCAACGTCAGCCCATTCCGTGGTGGTGGATACCGGCTTCCGAGCATCCCGGGCACCTTGCAACCAAGCGCAGTTGGGAAGTGATGTCGGCAGTCGAACAGCACGCGCTCACTGAAAGCATGAAGAACAACGGGGTTTTCAAGCTCAAGGATGATAAGACCGGCAAAGAGCTGAATCTTGAATTTATCGACACCCACCAACCTATTAGGCAACTCGACGATAACGGTCATTGCTTTGCCTGTACTGACTTTCGTGTCGTTGGCACCAAGGATCAGATTTACGACATCGACTTTTGGGTCAGCGACAAGGACGGCAAGATGACCGTAGATCAAACAAAAGTGCACAAGGTCCCGGAGCTCAAGGGTGGCCAGTGGGTCCAGGTGCCGCGTTACGAGTGGAAGGACCTTGGCAGTTCCCACGTGGTCCCCTGAGAACGCAAACGCCAATGATGTGGCGAACCGAAGCAAGTGCCCGTTTTGGCCAGAGCCGTGCGCGACCCGCATTGGGTTTTGAATCCCGCTCCTCGGCGACGCTACTTTCCTGTCATTAAATGAAGCGTTGGCCGCGGACATTTGCTCTGCAATTCCAGGGCCAATTCAGACGATCGCGGAGACCAAAACCCTCTAACGACGTGTTCTTGACCTAATCGCGTGTCTGATAAAAGCGATAATGACAAGTGAGCCAATCGCCTCATATGAGTCCCAAGTAGTCATGACCCGCACATCGATCAAATCCATGCATCTATTCATGTCGCTCGCGCTACTGACAGTGGTGTACGAGCCGAGCATCGCACCAGCACAAGGCGTTCAGCTCATCACCGTGGCAGGACAAAAGGAAATGCTCACCGATCCCGGCACAGATGTCGTGGGCACTCCCAATGCGGACGTGACGATCGTCGAGTACTTCGACTACAACTGTCCATACTGCAAGAAGTTCGCACCGGCTTTGCAAGCCTTGCTTACGGAGGATCATAAAGTTGCCATCGTGTACAAGGATTGGCCAATCTTGGGTGACGTTTCCGTGTATGCGGCGAAATCTGCACTCGCCGCACGACGGCAGGGCAAGTACCTTATCGCTCACGATGCGTTGATGAACGGCGCACGCTTGTCGCAGAACGATCAGGTGGACGCAACCTTGAAGCGTGCGGGCGTTAACGTAGATACGCTTAAGAACGATCGACTAAGTCATGCCGCGGACATCGATGCGCTACTGGCGCGCAACGACGCGGAAGCCCATGCATTGAATCTTCGCGGTACACCCGGCATTGTGATCGGCCGCCAACTCCTGCCAGGCATCGTTGATTTGAGCGGCTTGAAGCAATTGGTGGCCAGTTCCCGGCAAGAACAATGAGCACTCATGCCTGCTCGGCGCATTTCGCTAGTTCGAGCATGTCAGGTTCTGGTGCATCTGGGGATTTTGGGCCGGAGAAGACTCGCTGCGGGACAGAAGACCGACAGGCCGCGAAGCGCAAATGTCTTATTTCACGCGGTTTCCCGTCACTGACGAGAGTAACTGGCGACACGTCGCGGCCGAGCACGGATTGTTGTCCGCAGATGCACCAGAACCCTCGGGCACGCCGAGCGCCCCGCAAGCGGCACGCACGAAAATCTCGAAGCGCCGGATGACTGATTCCAGAGGCGCGCCCCTATAGCGCCTTACAATCAGTTATCGCCCTGCAGGGAGATCGCCGTGACGATATTACTCAAGCGCCTCAGCGAACCCGTTTACCGTCCACGTCGATCACGAGTTCACCGTCTTCCTTGGAAAACGCTGCTCGCTGCGGCAGCGGCAGAATGTCGAGCACCACTTCTGACGGCCGGCACAGTCTTACGCCCCAGGGTGTTACCACAATCGGCCGATTGATCAAAATTGGGTGGGTGAGCATCTGATCGATGAGTTCGTCGTCGGTCCAGTGTGTCGCGCCGAGCCCAAGTTCGGCAAAGGGTGTCCCCTTCTCGCGCAGAAGGGCGCGGGGTTTCATTTCCATGCGTCGTAACAGTTCGTGAAGGGTCGCTCGATCCGGTGGCGTTCTGAGATATTCGATGACCGTGGGCTCCACTCCAGCGTTGCGAATGAGCGCCAGCGTATTGCGCGACGTGCCGCACGCCGGGTTGTGATAGATCGTGACGTCAACGGGCTGCGAGGTCATGGCTGCGTGTTCCTGCTGCCGAGCGGTACCAAGGGCGCTTCCGTCGCGGCCGGGAGGGCGGCGCCGGACTTCTTAAACATCACGCGTGCCACACCCAACGCTGCGATGGCCCCTATGAGCTGCGCGACAATGAACTCGGGCACGTCGATGGGCCGGATTCCAGAAAAGGTATCTGACAACGAGCGCGCAATCGTAATCGCTGGGTTCGCAAACGAAGTGGACGCGGTAAACCAATAGGCGGCCCCAATCCAGGCGGCGATCATCCAGGGCGCGTCCTCCGAGCGTCGGTGACCCAGCACCACGAGCAGCAGCCCAAACGTCGCCACGGCCTCAGCCAGCCACTGGGCCGGGCCGGTGCGGATGTGGGCCGACGCCTGCCAAAGCGGTAACTCGAACATGGCGTGCGCCAATAGCGCGCCGGCACAGCAGCCCACGACTTGGGCGAGCGTGTACGAAACCGCGTCGGTCCAGGAAAGCTTGCCCCGCAAGGCCTCGATGAGCGACACGGCGGGGTTGAAATGGGCGCCGCTCACCGGACCCAGGAGTGCGATCAGCGTTCCCAAGACGGCCACGGTTGCCGCGGTGTTCGCCAGCAGCGCGACGGCAACGTTACCACCAGCCAGACGTTCCGCCATGATGCCGGAGCCCACCACGGTGGCGGCCAAGAGCAAAGATCCGATCAACTCGGCGATCAGGCGCCGCGACAGATGCTCCGCGCTCATAGGTGCGCCCGTGGGCCGGGTGGCACTATGCATGGAGTGATCATGGCTTTGCCTTACAACTTCAGGGCCTGGCGCACGGCGGGCACCAACCGGGCGCGAATGTCGTCACGCACGCGCACAAAGCTCTCCAGCGGCTCCCCATGTGGGTCGTGAAACGGCAAGTGGATGCGAGGTACGAAGCGCGGGAAGATCGGGCAACTCTCCTTGGCGTTGTCGCAAACCGTCACGACCAGATCGATGGGCTTGTTCAAAACCGCCGTCACGTCCTTGGGGTAGAGGCCATCGGTGGGTAAATGCGCCAACTTGAGGGCTTCCATGGCCGCCTCTGCCACTTTGGGTTGCGGATGGGTGCCGGCAGACAAAGCGTGGACTCGGTCACCCAGATCGTTCCTGAGAATGGCCTCGGCCATTTGCGAGCGGCACGAATTGCCAGTACACAATACAAGAACCGTCTTATCGTCGGTCACAGTCTATTCGGTGGGGTTGGCGTGGATTGCTGGAATGAGCATTTAAATTTAATTCCTACCACTCAGGGTGTCGGTAAACATCTTCGCTGGGAGAGGGAAGAATTTCGCTTGGACAACAGCTTGCTGGCCCTCATGGGACAAAACATACTTGATAAATTCGCCAGTCAACCTTTCAAGCGGTTGGCCTGGTTTTTGATTTACATAAATATACAGAAAACGGGCTAATGGATAAGTTCCAGCGAGGGCATTTGTGTAGGTCGGCTCCACATAACTGCCTGCGGTTTCTCCGAGGGGAACTGTCCGGACTTGTGAGGTTTTCCAGCCGATTCCACTATACCCAATGCCCGACGCTTCATTGGCAACACCATCCACAACATCCTCCGAAATCTCCTCATGCACAGTTGTCTTAAAGTCTCCATTCTGGAGAACATGCTCCTTGAAATATGCATTTGTTCCAGAAACGCTATCACGACCGTAGAGGGTGATTGCCTTGTTGGCCCAATCGCCCGAGAGACCAAGAGATCCCCAGGTTTCAAGCGATGGCCCTCCCCTCTTGAGAGTGCTGGAAAATATCCCGTCAACTTGCTGTAAGGTCATTCCGCGAATGGGATTGTGCTTGTTTACATAGATGGAAAGTGCGTCAAGGGCTATCTTGTAGAACGTTGGCTTGTAGCCGTACTTTTTCTCGAAAGCTCCGACCTCATCCTCCGTCATTGGTCGACTCATTGGTGCCAGTTGAGACTTACCATCGATCAGGGCGGGAGGAGCCGTCGCAGACCCTTTGGTTTCGAGTTGAATGACGACTTCGGGATATATCTGTCTAAATCCTCTCGAACACAACACCATGACGTCAGCAAGAGTGTCCGAGCCGACGGACACCAGGTTGCCGCTCACGTTATCTACTCTTGTGTAATGAGGAATGGCGGAATCGACCGGGAAAGGCCGCCATACAAAGTACCAGGCAAGCCAGCAAATAATTAACATCAGGCCAGCGGCAGTCAAAAGAACCGGGAGTCTAATCGAAAAATCGATACCTGTGCCCGGTGGCGGTACATCGGGCTGTTTGCTGGGAGGTATGCTCATATCGATTAACGTGGCTTGTTGGATTGGGATTATTGGGTTGGGGTGGTTCAGATGGATGTCGATTTACGGACCCGGCGCGGGTAAGTGGCCGATGTCATCCAACTCGCGCTTCAAGGCCATGGCATCGAGCTTCGCGATGGGTAGGCTGAGAAACAGTGAAATACGCCGTTGCAGCGCCGAGAAGGCCACTGCGAACGCCCTGCGCCTTCGTGTCTCGTCGCCCTGGACCGCCGCCGGATCCTCGATGCCCCAGTGGGCGGTCATCGGCTGCCCCGGCCATGCCGGACAAACTTCACTGGCGGCCTTGTCGCAAACCGTGAACACAAAATCGAGAGCTGGCGCGCCCGGTCGAGCAAATTCGTCCCAATCCTTGCTGCGTAATCCTTCGGTAGGCAGGCGAGCCACCTCGAGTTGCTCAATGGCCAGCGGATTTACCTGGCCAGTCGGATGGCTGCCCGCGCTGAAGGCTCGAAAGCGCCCCTGGCCGAGACGGTTGAGCAGAACCTCGGCCATGATGCTGCGCGCGGAATTTCCGGTGCAGAGGAAAAGGACGTTGTAGATCCGGTCGGCCATGTAGGACTTAGACGCTTGGTGAGATTCCAGCAACGCGCAGAATCTGCAACAGCGCCGTCAGGTCCGATGCCTGGGTGCATCAGATAGACGGCTGCTGCGCCGGTTTCATTACGCGCAGCAGCCAGCGCTCTTGGCCTTGGGTTCGCTTTTCGGCGTCGGCACGCAGCACGCGGCTTGGCTCGCGGCTCCGACGGTTTGGGTGGGAACGACGGACGCCCCGTGATCAAACACGGGCGTGTCTTCGCCATAGACGGGGATGTTGCCCAGGGTGTGGAAGGTCTCCCAGGCAATCCCCGTCGGATCGGTCACCCAATACTTGTCCGCGCGTGCGTAACAGCACGCTTGCTCGTCTTCTCGGATCAGGCGGGCGTCGGCTGCTTCTAATTGCGCGTGCATTCGGCGTAGCTCGTCGGCCGAGTCGACCTGAAAGCCCAAGTGGTTGACCCCGGCGGGTTGGCGGTGCGTGGAAATGGCGAAATTCACACGCGGATCCTCGAGCATCCATTTGGCGTAGTCGGCCTCTACCCTCGAAGGCTCTGCCCCAAACAGCGTCGAATAGAACCGGATGCTCTGCGCGAGATCATTCACGGAAACATGGATGTGAAATCGTTTCATGCGGACTTCCTCTTAGGGGAGGCGCGACGTTTTGTGGTCGGCGCGCCAGGCTTGCACACAGGCGCAGCGCACGCACCGCTCTCGGCCTGGCCGCAGCAGTTCTCCGTGAGATACGCCACCAGCGTGTTCATCGTCCCGAAGTTCGCCGCATAGATGAGCTGACGGCTCAATCGCCGCTGGGTCACGAGCTCGGCACGTAACAGCTGCTGCAGATGGAACGTCAGAGATGAGGGCGGAATGCCCAGTCGTTCGGCCACGAGGCCAGCGGACAGGCCATTTGGACCCGCCTGCACCAGCAGTCGATAAGCGGCCAGCCGGTGCTCGTGCGCAAGAGCCGCTAACGCTGCGATGGTCTTATCGGCCGTCATGACCCACCCCGACTATTCGACTAATGTCGAAAGTACCTGCGCTTGCAGGATAAGTCAACGATATTTTGCGTTCAATCGAAATATGGAGTTGAGCGAAGAACGATTCCGTTGATCCGCCGCTCAAGAAGGCGACATACACAGCCTGGATGCCGTCCGGGGAACCTGAGAGTAATGAGCGGGCGACATCGAGATCATCGGCCCCAATTTCCCGTCCACCAGGCGATGCACGCTGAGAATGTGCGCAGAACAGACATGCGGCGCGTCGACCCGACCAGCACCTGATGCACATCGAGCAGATCGAGCAGATCGAGGCCGTACTCAACGCGATAAATTGGAAACCGTCGATTCGCGTGTGCAACGCAGCGTCAAAATCCGGCGTCTTTACCGGGGCATGTGCTGCAGTGCAGCACGAAATGCATGGGGTGCAAGGGGTCCCGAGTTCAAATCTCGGCGCTCCGACCAGCTTAAAACAAGCACTTCGCGCCACTTTACGCAATTCGATTCCGTGACGTAACTCAAGCCGTTGGGGACAGTATTGGGGACAGTCCGGCGCGGACCCGTCTCTATCTGCAGAACTCACCCTGTACGGTCAGGCAGCTCGGGCTTAGACGCTGGCAGGAGCGGCAGCGGAGTACTGCGGGACATGCCCGTATCATCAAAATTGTCTATCCGCATTTCCGGCGCAAAGCCCGTCATGGTCATATTAGCGGGCGGCGGCATTAGGCCCGGAGGCCCGATCGTTGCTCCGGAATTCACCAGTGTTATTTGCCCGCGTGCGTTCGGTGACGCCCCCGGATCGCGCTGATGGTCATGATGCTCTTCAGGTGCAACCAACGGGCAGACCGTGTCGTCAATGTTGCGGCAACGGTCAATCATATCGGCGAACGTCGGGGCAGCCACCGGGCCGGCTGCGGTCAGCACTTTGATTGCATCACCACTTTTACCCATGCGGTAATTCTAACGCTGCGTGTTCCGACCAATCCAGGCAACGTTCCACACTTTGCGCCCATGGGTGGCAGCACTGCGCACTGACCGGCGAGACCTAGGGAAGCTCTGCACAGGGTGCACTGAATGACCGATAATGCGTGCAGCGGATATCGGCGGCGGAGCTGAAGGGGCTATGAAACAAGCGACTTTTGCATCGGTGGCTTGGGACAAGAAGGGTAAGGTTACGCGCCGGGAGCGTTTTCTGGCCGAGATGGATGCGGTGATTCCCTGGGCGCGGCTGCTGAAGCTGATCGAGCCGCACTATCCCAAGGCGGGCAACGGCACCCAACCGATGCCGATGGAGCGGATGCTGCGCATCTACTTCATGCAGAACTGGTTCAACCTGTCGGACCCGGCGGCCGAGGACTCGCTGTATGACTCCGAGTCGATGCGCCGCTTTGCCGGCATCGAACTGGCCGAGGATGCTGTCCCGGATGAGTCCACCATCCTTCGCTTTCGTCACCTGCTCGAGCAGCAGCAGCTGACCGAGCGCATCTTTACGCAGATCCGTTCGCTGTTGGAGCAGAAACGGCTGCTGCTCAAGAGCGGCACCATTGTGGATGCGACCATCATTGCCGCTCCGCCCTCGACCAAGAATGAGCAAGGGGCGCGCGATCCGCAGATGCACCAGACCAAGAAGGGCAAGGACTGGCACTTTGGCATGAAGGCGCACATCGGCACTGATCGGCGTGGCATCGTCCATAGCCTGAGCACCACCGCGGCCAATGTGCACGACAGCACGCAGATGTCCAAGCTGCTGCACGGGCAAGAGCGTGAGGTGTTCGGCGATCAGGCCTACTGGAATGAGTCCCATCGCCAGAGCGCCCAAGCTGCCGGCATCCGCTACCGGATCAACCGGCGCGGCACTCGATCCAGACCGCTGAGTGAACATCAGAGGTTCATCAACCGCCTGCGCTCCGGTGCTCGGGCCCGTGTCGAACATGTCTTCCATGTGGTCAAGCGCCTGTGGGGCTTCAGCAAAGTGCGCTATCGCGGCTTGGCGAAGAACACCGCGCGGCTGTACACCTCCTTTGCGCTGGCGAACCTGTACCTGCTGCGGCGTCGATTGCTGCCACCGCAGTGGAGGTGTGCCTCGTGAACGCGATGAGCAGCAGAAAGCGCGAGAATTTCCGCATAAACCCGCCTCCGGTGCTTCTGTCGCGCACTTTCCCGTGACTTTCATCGTTCCATTCCGCTCAAATCTGGCTCGCGCTACCGCCTGTGCAGAGCTTCCCTAGGTTCGATCTGTCATTTTCTACAGGTGGTTGCCGTTACGGCTCGCCCCTACACTCGACTGCAAACGACGAGGGTGGGCTGAGCGCGCGTACGCCGTCCCGAACCTCTGAGGGAAAACACATGAGTGTAAAAATCGATCCACTCACGGCCGAAGAGATCAAAGAAGCGCCGCCCGCGCAGAACGTGTGCGTTGTCGACGTCAAAATTCCGTTCGGTTCCATGGTGGTCTTATTGGTAAAATGGGCGATCGTCGCAATTCCCGCAGCCATGATTCTGGTCGTTCTGGCGGCCGTCGTGCTCGGCGTGGTCCGCGCGATGCTTAGTCCATAGCGCTCGGGCGTGGCCGCGCGGTCTCGACGCCAGCACTTGCCCGATGGGCGGCGCAGGTAGAGGCTATCCAGAGCCTCAGCAGCGCATGGCCGCAGGAGACAATCGCAACTGATTCCATAGCCTGCCTATGACCTTCAAACCTTTCAACTGGAAGTGCCCACATTGCGAGCCGCACGTGACGATATCTGAAGAGGGATATTCCGCGGATCGTCACATGCTGTACATCTCCAACGCGACGGGGTCACACGGCCTGTTCGGTCTATTTATTGTCTGCCCGAATCTAGCGTGTCGAAAATACACTTTGATAGTCGCCCTGAAGGAAATCATCGAAGACAAGAATCGTCAACCCACCCTCGGTGCTTTTTCGCTGATGTCGTGGCGTCTCGTCCCGCGGGGCTCTGCGCGGACCTCTCCGGACTATGTGCCTCAACCCATCCGAGACGACTATGCGGAAACCTGCTCGATAGTCGATCTGAGCGCCAAGGCCGCCGCCACGCTGGCTCGCCGCGCAGTCCAGGGAATCATCCGGGACTGTTGGGGAATCTCAAAGGCGACGTTGAAGCAGGAACTCGACGAACTCGGTAAACGTGTTGGGACTGGCGACGTCACCGCTGAAATATGCCAAAGCATTGATGTCGTGAGGGGCGTCGGCAATATCGGGGCGCATATGGAGAAAGATATCAACATCATTGTTGACGTCGATGCTGAAGAGGCGCAGCTCCTGATCGAACTCGTTGAAACGCTCGTCGAAGACACTTACATTGCCCGTGCCGCGCGCCAGCAGCAGTACGCCAGATTACTTGCTTTGAAGCAAAAGAAAGAAGACGAAAAATCGCAAGCGCCGCCTAGGGCCGGCGGGACGCAAGCCTGATGCGGTTCTGGTGCATCTGCGGACAACAGTCTGCGCTCGGCCGCCGAAGCGCTTAAGGACACTCTCGTCAGCGACGGGAAACGGCTTGAAATAAGGCATTTCTGTTTCGCGCCTTGTGGGTCTTCTATCCGCCAGGAAGTCTTCGCAGGCCCGAAATCCCTAGATGCACCAGAACCCTGTTTCGAGTCCGCAGCCGCAGCACCTGGCCCGCTCGGCTCAGCCGGAAGACACCGCACGCACCAGCATGGTGTCCGTCAGCGGTAGCTCGCACTGCAGTTCCAGCAGCAGCGCGAGGCAATGCCGGGCGCTGACCGGCTTGCTGTAGAAGAAGCCCTGGCCGAAATCACAGCCCAGGTCCTGCAGCAGTGCGGCCTGCGCTGCCGTCTCGACACCCTCGGCGACGGTAGACAGATGCAGCGTCCGTGCCATGTCGATCACGGCATTGATGATCGGCTGATGCGGAGTATCGGTACCGATATCCCGCACGAACGCGCGATCGATCTTCAGTGTATTGACCGGCATCTGATTGAGATAGCTCAGGCTCGAATAGCCGGTCCCGAAGTCGTCGATCAGGATCTGCGAGCCGAGCGAGCGCAGTGTCTTCAGCGTGCCGATGAGCTTCTGCGGCTCCTTCATCAGCGCCGATTCGGTAATCTCAAAGCGCAGCCAGGATGGGTCGACGCCGGCCTCGCGCGCATACTGTACCACCAGCGCTGCGAAGTCGCTGCGATCGAACTGCAGCGGCGACACGTTGACGGCGATCGGCACGATGGGCACTTTGGCATCGATCCACTCGCGCAGCTGTGCCAGCACCTGCCGCAGCGCCACTTGTCCCAGCTCGACTATCAGGCCGCTCTTTTCTGCGACTGGAATGAATTGACTGGGTGCAATCATTCCGATCTCGGGGTGACGCCAGCGCATGAGTGCCTCGAGCGAATGCATGCGGCCGGTGCGAAGTTCGATGATCGGCTGGTAGTTCATGAACAGTTGATCGGTACCGATGGCATGGCGCAGGGATTGCTCCAATGCCACCTGCTCGCTCACCCGGATATCCATGTTCTGCGAGAAGAAGCGATAGCAGTCGCGGCCCGCCTCCTTGGCCTGGTACAGGGCAATATCCGCGTGCTTGAGCAGTGTCTCAATGTCCAGGCCGTTGTGCGGGTGCATGGCAATGCCGAGACTGGCGGTCACGCTGACGGGTTCCCCCACCAGCACCAACGGCGCCCGGATGGCCGTGAGCAGCAGCGCTGCGAGGTGTTCAGCCGCTTCAGCCCCGGACAGCAGCGGTGCGACCACGACGAATTCGTCGCCGCCCATGCGTGCCACCAGATTGTGCCCGGAGACGGCGGCGCGCAGTCGACCGGCGATGACCTGCAGCAGCTGGTCGCCGCAGCCATGACCGCGCGAATCGTTGATGTTCTTGAAATGATCGATGTCGAGGTAGACCAGTGCCAGCAAGCGGTTTCCAACCGCGGCCTTCTTCAGAATCCGCGGCAGCTTGGCGTGCAGGTACATGCGATTGGGCAATCGGGTGAGCGCGTCGTGCTGCGCCAGTTGCAGCAGTTTGCGCCGGTTCGATCGTTCGAGATCCTCCGCCTCGCGGCGGTGGCTCACATCGTGCCCGACCAGGGTCAGCAGCCGGCGGCCCGGAATCTCGATGGCCGTGACGGCGACTTCGACATCCGACCAGCGGCCGTGGCTGCGGCGGGCACGCGACTCGATGACTCGCCGTGTCAGATCACGCGCGGCGACTTCGAGAATCTCGGAACTGATATCAGGAAAGATGTCCTGGACGCAGTACCCCGGCAGCTCGGCGGCAGTACAGTCGAGCGCCGTCATGACGATCCGGTTGGCTTCAAGGATTCGCCATGAGCTCGGGTCCACGAGCACGATCGCTTCCTGCAGCTGTAGCACGACCGACTGATACCGTACTTCGACCTCCCGCTGTGCCGCCAGGGTGCGCCGCAGCCGCAGCAGCAACCAGGCGACCGCCGCCCCGGACACGATGAACAAGGCCAGCAGGCCGACCAGGAAATACCAGGTGGTGCGGTAGCCGAGCGCGAAGATGTCACGCGCAGCGGGTGTACTCAGGAACGCGGCCGGAAGATTGTCGATGGTGCGCAGCACCGTATAGCCCGTGATCTGATGTTCGTCCGAAGCGAGCACGAGCGTACGCGGCGACGGGTAAGGAATTGCGAGCCAGTCTCGAACCGCCGCGGGAAGGCCCGCAAGTTTGTCCGCACCGCCGGTCAGATAGGTCACTGACACGGGTAATCGGCTGGTGGTCTGAATGCGCTGAATCTCTTGCCGGCCGATCAGGCGTGCGAACAGCATGATGGCGCCCGTGGGGGCGGTTCGGTCGGTGCGCCTGATCTCCATCGCCGCGACGCTCGCCAGGCCGGCCGGAGTCCTCACGAGCCGGTCGGCCGGCGCCAGCAGCGCGAGGTGCTGGTCTTGGGCGAGGAAAGGCCGCAGGGATTGCAGCAGCGCATTGGGCGCCGGGGAAATGATGCGGCCGCTGGCACGATCCAGATAACACGAATAGACGTCGTGCCCGTCGGCTGCGACGATCCAGGCGATGTCTACATGCAGGCCGCTGAGAGTCTCGCGAACGAAGTTCGCCGCGATGTACTTGGGGTTGCCGCTGAGCAGGTAATCCGCGGTGTCATCCCACTCGGCGTAATCGCGATTGCTGATATTCAGCTGCTGCAGGTCGGAGTCGAACGCGTGGTAGAGCTGCGTCGCTTTCTGCCCCATCGCATCGGCTTCGATCAGCCTGAAGCTGCCGAGCAATGCTCTGGCGCCCGCGGTCAGGCCCGCACACAAACCCAGGAGCGTCAGGCTGCAGACCACGATCAACGGCAGGAATTGACGAGTCGCCTTGACGCTGAGTGCGGATACCGATGGATCCGGCGACCCGGCTCCGGGTTGCGAGGGCGCGTCCTCGGGAGTGTGCGAGCTCGATACCGGCGTGGGGCGGGGCTGGGACATGCCATCCTTGGAGATTATGACGCGCCGCACCACTCACTAAGGTCGCCCACGCCGATTCGGCACGATGATGACGCGGAACTGGCGAGGCGGGGGTGATGCGCTCAGCACAATTCACGCGGGGGCGCGGATCCGGGCGGCGATGCTGCGAGCCGGCGACCGGCGACCGGCGACCGGCGGCTGACGCTGCAGGTGTCCATGGCGAATTGCTAATCAAGCGGCGGCCGGTGTGTGGAAAAGGCCAAGACAGTGTGCTTGGCAGGAGAACTGCCGTAGCAGGGCGATTCGGGGCGCAGCACGGCCTCGCTGTGCGGCCGGAGTTTTCCCCGTGAGCGCGCTGTGGACGCGCGCTTGATTGTAGTAGCGAGCGAATCGGGCGAGCTTGCGCTGAAGATCGAGTCGGTTCCAGAACCAGAGGTGGTCCAGATACTCTCGCCGGATGGTGCCGATCAGGCGTTCGACGAACGGGTGAGAGCAGGGCACGAAGGGTACGGTCTTGATCACGTCAATTTCGAGTACCCGCAAGTTCGCTCGCCAGCGATGGAATCGGAACAGCGGATCGTTGTCCGTGCTCAGATGCTTCGGGAGCGGCTGTCCCGATATGGCGTGGTTGAACATGCGACAGACCGCCACGCCGTCGATGTCCGCGGGCTCGACGCCAATGCCGACGATCCGGCGCGTGAACAGATCCATTACGAGCATGACCCAGTAGCTCTTGAGCACAATCGATTCACATCGGAACAGATCGACGCTCCACCGGCTGTCGTTCATGTCTCCGATGAACGTGAGCCAGGAGGGTCCCTCATTTCCCGCGGGAGATCGGAAATGTCGAGCGAGGATGCGGCGCACGACATCTTTGTCGATCTCGACGCCAAACGCGTGAGTAATCTCCTGGGCAATTCGCGGACACCCGAATTGCGGATTGCGGCGCTTCATTTCGAGGATCGCCGCGATGAGTTGCTTCGAGGGCCCTTTGGGCCCTGGTCGCTGACGGGTTCGGGGCGTGAATAGGAGTCGGTATTTGCGCTAGATCAGCGCCCGGTGAAAGCGCAGCAGCGTCGACGGCCGGATTCCAATCGCAATCTTGGGGAGGCGATTGGGAGCGACCCAGAAGGCACCGATGCCGAACAGGAGCCGATCCCAGCGCGTGAGTCTCGGAGCTCTTTTGCGCGCTCGGTTGAGGACGATCAGCTGATGTTTCAGAAGGAGTGACTCGGCGATCACCGCACGAACGCCACCGGGTGCAGCGACGCGGACTGAGGTCGACAATAGATGGGCGATGAGAGCGAAGATCTCCATGATTGCGCTGAACATGACCGCCTATCCGAGCGTTCGCAACGCCTGCACTTGAGGCGCCAGAACCGGTAGAGTTGGAATTCGTCAGGGACAGGCCGGGCCTCTCTATTCAGTAGACTTCGGCTTCGAGCGATTACTCCCTGGTTTGCGAGGCTTGGGCACTCGGGCAAAGTCGCGCTGAATTCGGGCGAATACTAAGGCGTGAAGCGTATCCGATAGTTCTGTTTCACCCAACAGGTGCACGAGCGTTTCCTTGTCTGTCATCTGATGTTTAGCGAGCTCTCGCGTGAAATCGAGATCCTTTTCCCGGCCGGCCACGTATTTGGAGATCGCCAGGTCATGAACTTCGAGACACAGTCCGGTAATTCCGACGGTATTGGGATTATTTACATGTATGAGGCGATCTCGCCATCCGTGCGGCAGAACGGCCGTTCGCTCTCTGACGCCTTGTGCGTAATAGCCATAGAGCTCGTGGAACCGTGATCCCTCGCCGATGCTTCCGTCGATGAGATCGGCGAGCTCGGGACGGTTGAGGGGAAACAGATCGGCTTCCGCCGATATCAGCAGGGCTGCCGGCGCATCGGGGAACTGTCCGAGAATTGATTGGCTGCCGATCACTACGACCTCCGGATCGTTTGCGATCGAGCCTGCGGCGCGGATTAGGTGCTCAAGTTCGAAACGCTTCATGAATTCGCTTACGCTCTGCAGGCGTTAGTACACCTGGAAAAGGTGATGACTGTCTGAGGCGCGCTGCGTTTTCACTGGGCTCAGTGAGCAGCGCGGCAATCTCCGGCCAAGGCCGGAGAAGGATCTGTCGCCACTCTTGCAGCCAGGGTGGACTCCCATCGGGCCAACGCACGCTCCAGCGGGAGAGATTGCGGTGGGCAATCGCCAGTAGACCGGGATCGCGGTTGATTTTCTCAGCGATCACCGCATGCATCGCGAGACTGCGTGCCTCGAGCAGCCGGTGCGATGAGTAACTGGTCTGCTGTCCGGATGCAGACGGCACCCACGATGAAATGACCTTGAATCCGTCCGCCTTACGGCGCGCACGCATGCGGCGCATGCGCTCAGCCGCCGTCATTGCCGTCCCGGTGGTCGGCCGACCGCGTAACGACCTCCGACTATGTTTAGCTGAGCACATAAATAACCGTAACATGTTACGATAAATCGTGCAAAAGCGACTCGCGAAGCCGCACTGGTTTAACTAACGTCCATTAAAATTAAATTTTAATAATCAATCTGTTATGAGCCAAATGTAATTAGCCTGTGTCCGCCTCTTTGTCCATTGGACCTCGGTCCGCCCCTGCTCGCAGCCAAGCAGTGACGCTGCATCGCAGCACGAAATGCATGGGGTGCAAGGGGTCCCGAGTTCAAATCGCGGCACTCCGACCCGCCAAATCAAGGGTTGCGTTCAGGCATCAAACAGCTGGTTCAGCTCCGGGGGCCACTCAGGGGCCATCTATAGTTTTCTAGCGGATATTCCGGAGCGTCGGCTTTGCAGTGATGGCATCTCGCAAACATCGTAACCGTTATCTAATGGCGGACGCTGTTGTCAACTCCTCCGTTCTTCGTCGGGCATCCTCTCTTTGCGCAGGCGGATCGATCGATTCGGGTTCATGGTTATCTTCGCGGTCGAGATGTATCGCCGCAGGATGGGCTTCGAGAGAGTGACGATCGCCAATGTCCGGTACGCAGTTGATGCAAAGACATCGCTGCGACGGTTACGCCGGGCTGATCGGCGCCCTCGATCCCGATTCGCTCCAACCGCGCTGTCGCGGAACTGTGTTGGTGTAACAGGCGCCTAAGCGGTCACCTCGATGCTGGATTCCCAGCGGAACCTCTCACCTGTGCGCCACATGCGGTGGAGAATAATCGCGAGTTTTCGGGCCACTGCGACTCTGGCTTTGCTCTTACCGATGCGTTTAGCCAACTGCATGCCCCACACCATGAGCGAGTTAGAGCGCCGCGAACGAGTAAGCAAGACGCCGGCCGCCTCGTACAGATAATGCCGCAGCAGCGCATCGCCGCACTTGGAGATGGAGCCTTGGCAGCCCATTTCACCGGATTGGAACCGCCGTGGCGCGAGGCCCAGATGAGCGCCCACATTGCGGGATTTCCTGAAGCGCTTGGGATCGTCGATTGTCGCAACATAAGCCATGCCGATGAGTGGCCCCACTCCAGGCACCGTCATCAGGTTTCTCACGACCACGTCCTCCCTGGCAGCCTTGCGCAAGCGCTTGTCCAACAGAGCTACCTGGTCGCCGAGGGTTCGCCAGGCTGCCAAGAGTGGCTCGCTGAACGCGCTTAGGTCCTCGCGGCCGCCCAGGTGTTCGCGCGCAAGGCGATCGAACGTGGACAGCCGACCCGGCGGCAGGACGATCCCGAAGACCTTCAGTGCGCCACGCACCTGGTTGGACGCGTAGCGACGCATGTTTACGAGCTGCAATCGGCTCTGCAGCATTCTGCGCTGCAGCTGCGCATTGAATGACTTCACGCGGACCTCGCGGAACCAGCCAGTACGCATGATTTGCGCAAGGCCGGCCGCGTCGTTCTCATCGGTCTTGTTCAACTGCATCGCAAGCGCGGCCTTTGCGTGACGCGCGTCGATGCAAAGCACGGGGATTTCAAGCGCCTTGAGCCCATGATAGTGTCAGACGCTCAACGGTCCTGTCTCCAGACCAACACGCTCCGCGAACGGCGCGCGCTCACGGACAACGATTGCAATGGCTTGCGGCGTAGATGAACATTTGCCGGTCCGTAGCCGGCGACCCTCTTCGTCGACAACGCACACATTAGTGGATTTCTGCGATACATCGAGTCCAACATATTGCTTCATGGCAGCTGCTCTCCGTATAAGTGTGGCCGCGGTTGCTAGCGCGGCCAAGGTTACGCCCGAGGAGAGCAGCCGCCCCGCCATCACCCTATGTCCGGTCTTCCCGGCATAACGAGTCGACGCTGCTCTACGCGGCGGTGATCGCCGCCTCGACATGGAGCAAGAGGCGGCTCGCGCAGCGGCGGCATGAGGCGGCACGACGTTAGAATTTCCGGGCTCTGGGCTTTCCTATAGCGTTGTGTCGCGCGGTACGACGTTGTCGGCCAGGCGCGCAGCTCGGCTTGGTGGTGGCTGATGCTGCTGCTCGCGATCGCGATCGTCGCGTGGCTGACGGGGCGCTGACGGCGTACTCTGGCGCCCTGGACCGCTGGGGCGAAAATGAACATCGCAGAGATAGCTCACGAACTCTACGTCGAGCAGCCGACGAATCCACTTTTCCATTGCACCTCATTGCGAGGACTGCTGGGAATCGTCCGCACCCGTTCTCCAGGCCGCGGACGTGCATTTCTTCGGCGATGGAGCAGAAATGCGCCTCGGCTATTGGCGGGCACGAGAGGTGTCGCGGGGTGCGAGGCAGACAGTGCCCGCTTTCGTTCAATCCCGGGTCTATGGTATTTGGGCAGCTCCAATATTATCTATATAGTGTGCCCGCCTGTGCGTAGCCAATTGAATTCTGCCAGTTCCGGGGCATCGCGTACGGACTTGCGATGGCGTGGCGATCTGCCGCATGTTTAGTCAAGGCATCGCCAGACGCGGGCCCTGCCGAAAGACCTGAGTTCAGACAGCAACGATCCGCTGTTTCGCTTGCATTGCTGGGCGCGGAACTCTAAGAGAAGAAATCAAGGCAGCGCCGATTGTGCCCTACTCACACTCGTCCATCGAACAGCTGATCGCCACCCTGTGCCTGGAGCATCTGGGGAACTTCATGTTCTCGGACCGTTTGGATCTGCTGCGCAAGCTCGGCCAATTCGCCAGCTACCACAATGACGCGTGCACACAGCGCGCACTCGCCGGCAGCAGTCCGTCCGAAAAATGCGGCCATTCTTCGTCACGAGTCTGCGATCTGCGGCAGTTCTTTTGGCAGAAACCAAGGTCACGGCCTGTTCCAAACACCATCGCTGCGTGATCGGCAATTCTCGATGGAAAGGCAGCAACAGACAAATTCGAAGGCGCAGTTGCACGCGATATCAAAGTGGCTGACGGCGCTGGGCTTGCTGGTCCTCACCTTTGGCCCGACCGCGCAGGCCGCACAGCCAGTGCTGCAGCGCGGATACGACGCTGGCGTTTCCGGCGCTAACTTGACCGAGACCACGCTCAACACGTCCAACGTCGCCCCGAGCACGTTTGGCCTGGTGTTCAAGCTGCCCCTCGACGACAGCGTCCTCGCCCAGCCGCTGTACGTACCGAACGTCGCCATCCCCAGCCAGGGAACCCACAATGTCGTGTACGTCGCGACGATGAGCGATACGCTCTACGCCTTCGACGCCGATACCGGCGCGCAGCTGTGGTCGGTCAATTTCGCCACCAGCGTCGGCGCCACTCCGGTGCCGTACGCCAAATTCGCTTTTTCCGGCAACCGCAACATCGTCGGCAACCTCGGCATCCTGAGCACGCCCGTGATCGATCCATCCACCAACATCCTGTATCTCGTGGCCTGCACGCTGGAGGATGGCGGCACCACGATGGTCTATCGACTGCACGCGGTCAACATCACCAGCGGCACAGAGCCGTATACCAACGTGCAGATCTCGAACAATTTCGTCGGGCCGACATTCGATGCGCCACACCAAACACAGCGGCTGTCGCTGGTGCTCTCGGGCAACCAGGTGGTGTTTGGCTTTGGCGCCATGGAAGAGGAGGGTTCCGATATCGGCGGCTACGTTGGGTGGGTGATGGCGTACGACAAGACGACCTTGGGTCAGAGCGGCGCCTTTGCGACGGTGAAAACCGGCACCATGGGCGGCGGTGTGTGGCAGTCCGGGCGCCCACCGGTAGTCGACAGCTCGGGCTATGTCTGCGTATTCGTGGGCAACGGGTACACGCGCGGCTACGACGGCGTCAACAACTTCAGTGAAAGCGCACTGAAACTCGATCCCGCGACCGGCCTGAATCTGCTCGACTGGTTCACGCCCGACGACTGGGCCTACTTAGACGAAAACGACCTCGACCTCAGCGCCTCCGGGCCGCTGCTGATTCCAGACACGAGCCCCAGCCTGCTCGCCGGTGGCGGCAAGGCAGGCGTCCTGTATGTGCTCAAGACGGCCAATCTCGGCAAGGAAAGCGCTACCGACAGTGGCGTTGCACAGGAGGAAACCATCACGAACGAGTTCCGGGGCGGACCCGTATACTGGCAGCGGTCCTCCGCAAACGGCGGCCCCTTGCTCTATAACTGGGGCGCTCGCGACTCGGTCAAGGCATACGCGTTCAACGGAGCGACGTTTGCCACCACTCCCAGCTCCCAGGGAAGCGGCACCCAGATCTGGCCCGGAGGCATCCTGGCACTCTCCGCCGACAGCGATACGCCCGGCAGCGGCGTGCTGTGGGCGACGGTCGCGACGAGCGGCGACGCCGAAAACAATCCCCCGGCCCCGGGGGAGCTGCACGCCTTCGATGCCGGGAACGTTTCCCAGGAATTGTGGAACTCGACGATGAACGCGTCGCGCGACGGATTCGGCAATTTTGCGAAATTCGTGCCGCCGTTGGTCGCAAACGGCAAGGTCTATGTGGCGACCTGGTCCAATCAGTTGGCGGTCTACGGACTCCTGTCGACTTACACGGTGTCACCGACCTCTTTGGCGTTTGGCAGCGAGACGACGAACGTTGCGAGTGCGCCGATGTTGATCACGGTGACGAACACCGGCACGGTGTCGCTGCCCATCACGAGCATCACGCTCTCGGCCCCGAGCCCCAACCCGTTCTCCCAGACCAATACCTGCGGGACGTCGGTCGCGGTCGGAGCGACCTGCACGATCAGCGCGGTGTTCAAGCCGACCTCGGCCGGACCGAAGACGGCGACGCTGAGCGTCAACGCCGGCGGCGGTGCCGGGACGCAGAACGTGGCGCTCAGCGGAACCGGTGTCGTACCGACCTACACGGTATCGCCGACCTCTTTGGCGTTTGGCAGCGAGACGACGAATGTCGCGAGTGCGTCGATGTCGGTCACGGTGACGAACACCGGCACGGTGTCGCTGCCCATCACGAGCGTCACACTCTCGGCCCCGAGCCCCAACCCGTTCTCCCAGACCAATACCTGCGGGACGTCGGTCGCGGTCGGAGCAAGCTGTACGGTCAGTGTGGTGTTCAATCCAGCCTCGGCAGGCTCGGCAAGCGCGACGCTGAGCGTCAATGCCGGCGGCGGTGCCGGGACGCAGACCGTGGCGCTCAGCGGAACCGGTGTCGTACCGACCTACACGGTATCGCCGACCTCTTTGGCGTTTGGCAGCGAGACGACGAATGTCGCGAGTGCGCCGATG
>Ga0208044_1000416_pt1 | contig 32184 bp, 30 predicted proteins | sample Sb_taG_8_FD_187712 | JGI IMG/M metagenome (GOLD analysis project Ga0208044, IMG submission 187712) | Peat soil microbial communities from Weissenstadt, Germany - Sb_50d_c_BC metaG (SPAdes) (version 2) | ecosystem: Environmental > Terrestrial > Soil > Wetlands > Peat | place: Germany...
CGGGACGACGAGCGGCCGAAGGCAGAACTGCGGCCCAGCGAGGAGGAGGAGGAGGAGGAGGAGGAGGAGGAGCGGCTGAACACCGATCCGCCGAGCAGGGACCGGCCCATGCTCGAGCTGCCGAACCTGGAGCCGCTCAGCCCGGAACCGCGCAGCCCGGAGCCGCTCAGCCCGGAACCGCGCAGCCCGGAGCTGCGCAGCGCGGAGCCGCTCAGCCCGGAACCGCGCAGCGCGGAGCCGCCTAGCCCGGAACCGCGCAGCGCGGAGCTGCGCAGGGCGGAGCCGCCGGGGCTGGCGCTGCCGAGCAGCGAGCCGCCGAGCACGCCCTCCCGGCGCTTGCCGCCGAACTTGACCCTGGACGCGCCCACGGCGCGCCCGTCCCGGTAGGCGGTCGTCGAGGTCCTCGGCCCGGCCCGGCCCAGCTTGAGCCGGGGCTCACGCCGGGCTACCGGCCGGCCGGCCCCCGGGCCGCGCAGGCCGCCGATCGCCGCTGGCCCCTTATCCCGGTCCGACGGCCGCAGCCGCAGACTGTTCCCCCCGGCCAGCTGCCGGATCGCGCCCTGGTTCGCGCCGGGCACCGGGGTCCGCGCCTGGCTGGCCGACCAGCCGGCCCGCCGCACCTCGCCGCGCGCGCCAGCCAGGCGCAGCGATGCCGCGACCGCATACAGCACGAACGGGCACAGCAGCACGTCGTAGGCCACAGCGGCCGGGAGCACGTTTCTGATCGCCGGCCAGGTGACCCGGGGGTCGCTGAGCATGACGCCGAGCAGAGCCGCCAGGGCCTCGCCGCAGACGGCGGCGGCCGCCGTGACCACGATCTCGAACAGCGCCGTATGCCCTTGCTCCGCGGTGTCGCCGGAGGAGTCGTCGGCCAGCAGCCCGCAGGCGTACCCGATCAGGCAGAACACCAGCGCGTCCTGGCCGACGAAGTGGCTGCCCGGGGGCGCGACGTCGAGCGCCAGGCCGGCCCAGAACCCGGTCAGCGCGCCGGCTAGCGGCCCGCCGGCCAGCGCCAGCGCCGCCACCACGAGCAGTACCAGGTTGGGGCCGGCGCCACCGGGGAACGCGATCCGGTCCACGACGGTCAGCTGGACGATGACCGTGACGGCGACCACCAGGACGGAGATAAGCCCGCGCACGTCAGCCTCCGCCCGTGGCAGACGCGGAGGCGGAGGCGGCTGGGGTGGTCGTGGAGTTGGCCGGAGACTGGGTGCCGGACGGGCTGGGGGTGACGGTGATGGTGACCGTCGGCGCGGGGCGCGGCAAGACCGAGGACCGTGGATTGTGCCGCGGCACCTGGACCACCACCCCGACGACGCCGAGCGCGGTGAAGTTGACGTAGGGCCGTACCATCGCGGTCTGGGTGAGCGACCCCGCGCTGTTGCTCACCGAGACGATCGTGCCGACGGGCACGCCGGGCACCTCGGGCTGGTCGCCCACCGAGGCGTAGGTGATGACCTGCTGCCCGGGCCGTAGCACCGCGTTCGCGTCAAACAGGCTCAGCCGAAGCAGGGCGGATCCGGACATGGACTTGCCCGTTCCGGTCACATCACCGATCTCGCCGCTGCCCGCCATCTGCACGCCCACCACCGACGAGGCGTCGTTGGCTAGCAAGACGGTCGAGGTGTCCGCGCTCACCTGGGTGACCGTGCCCACGAAACCCGAGCCGTTGAGCACGGTCTCGTTCGGCCTGATGCCGTCGTTGCTGCCCGCGTCCAGCGTGACCGTATCGGAGAAGTCACCCCCGGCGGCGATGACGCTGGCAGCCATGATGCGGTAGCCGCCGGCATCGAGCTGCAGCAGCTGGGCCAGCTGCTTCTTCGCCGCCTGGCTCAGCTGGGCCGAGCTGAGCTCGGCGCGCAGTTCGGCGTTCTCCTGCTGCAGAGTGGCGATCGTGCCCTGCGCCGAAGGCCCGCCGGTGATCGAGTCGAACAGGCTGGCCACCGGGTCGGTCACGTCGTGCGTGACCCGCTCGATGGGCCCGAAGATGTCCGCGCCGACGCTCCGGGCCGGCGACGCGCCGCCGTCCCTGAAGTCCAGCGTGATCAGGATGATCGCGACGATCAGGAGCACGCCAAGAACCAGGCGAGTACGCCGGTTGTCGTGCACAGCAGCTCCTCGTCGGCCCGCCGCGACATACGGCGGGGTTTAAGGGTCTAACAGACGACGCCGCCCTTAGCGCCTGGTATCGGGCACCAGCACCTGACGCAGGGTCTCGAAGTCCTCGACACACTTCCCGGTGCCGAGCACCACGGACTCGAGCGGGTTATCCGCGACCTCCACTGGCATCCCCGTTTCCTCGCGGATTCGCGCGTCTAGGCCGCGCAGCAAGGCACCGCCGCCGGTCAGCGCGATACCACGGTCCATCACGTCGCCGGCCAGCTCGGGCGGGCACTTGTCCAGCGCGTTCTTGACCGCGTCGACGATCAGGTTGACCGGCTCCTCGATCGCGCGGCGCACCTCGGCCGCGGAGATCACCACAGTCTTCGGCAGGCCGCTGACGAGGTCCCGGCCCCTGATCTCGGCGTGGGGCTCGTCCTCCGTGGGGAACGCGGAACCGAGAGCTATCTTGATCTCCTCGGCGGTTCGCTCGCCGAGCATCAGTGAGTACTCCTTCTTGCCGAACGTGATGATCGCCTGGTCGAGCTCGTCGCCGCCGATCCTGATGGACTGTGAGGTGACGATGCCGCCCAGCGAGATTACCGCTACTTCGGTGGTACCGCCGCCGATGTCGACCACCATGTTGCCGGTGGGCTCGTGAATCGGTAGTCCCGCGCCGATCGCCGCCGCCATCGGCTCCTCGATGATGTAGACCCGACGCGCGCCGGCCTGGTGGCCGGCCTCCTTGACCGCGCTCTGCTCCACGCCCGTGATCCCGCTCGGCACGGCCACCACGAGCCTCGGTTTGGCCAGGTGAGTGCGTCGGTGGACCTTCTGGATGAAGTAGCGCAGCATCCGCTCGGTCACGTCGAAGTCGGCGATGACCCCATCTTTGAGCGGACGCACCGCGACGATGTTGCCCGGGGTGCGGCCGATCATGCGTTTAGCTTGGACGCCCACCGCGACAATCTGGCCGTTGTTGGTATTGAGCGCCACCACCGACGGCTCGTTCAGCACGATGCCGCGGCCGCGCACGTAGACCAGTGTGTTCGCAGTACCGAGATCGACCGCCATGTCACGGCCGAGGAAAGTCAGCGCGTTGCTCATCGGGAACGGGAACCTTCCGCGGGCTTTTTGATCTCTTTGGAACTATCGAGAGGGGCGGCTCCGATGGAGCGGCCCGTGGTGTTCTTATCGGGAAAACGGTGATGCCAGCTAGACGGTTCCGGGACGAGGAGCACGATCTCTCCCCGGGCCTGTCTACCTCGCGATACCGGTGCATCGGGTCTTATCAGGACGGACAGCGTGTTCTGACAACGACGCTCCTTCACCGGGCACAGACAGCTCGCCGCGGTCGACGATGCGATTCGTTACTGCGGCCAGCTTACCCGTGATCGAGGGTGCCCCCCGCGCCTGGGACCGGCGCTCCGCCCGAGGTACCGTCAGCCCTCCGGCCGGGCCGGGCACCCCTCCGGCGGCCTGGAGTGCTGCCGGAGCCAGTGCGACGAAGCCGGTGATCGCCACCGCGACCGGCCGGTTACCGGCGGGATGAGACCCCGGTCTTCTCGGACGGCCACGGGCTGACGGTCGGGTGACGTCCGTCGGAGGCGATGAGGTCGCGCAAGCGCTGGTACTCCTCTGCGTCGATCTCACCGCGAGCCAGCCGCTGGTCCAGGATCTGCCGGGCGTCGGAGCCGTCGTCACGGCTGCGCGTCCTGGGCGGACCCGATGTGATGAAGGCGTAGATCACCCAGACCACCAGAAGCCAGAAGACCAGTATCGCGATCGACATCAGGCCGGACTGCCAGAACGTCCAGTGGCTGCCGAACCAGACCATCATCACCATCACCTCATCCGTGTAAGCCAACCGTGACTCACGCGGAAAGGTGACGGCTAGTGCTCATCGGCACTCTCCAGAGATGACCAAGGTCCCCGCGCCTGGCGGCCAAGGGCCGGCCATTTAATGATCAAGGTGAGAAATCCCGCTATTGCTCGCCTATCTCTTCTGGCTCGCGTGTCAAGACCCAGTCACGCCGTAGGCGCGGTCCCGGCCCATGCCCAACAGCAACGATGGAGCATTGATGTTGCCAGAACAGCAACGATGTTCCATCGTGGCTGTTACTGGCGCGGGAGCGCGGGCTGAGGAGCGGGAGCGCGGGGAGCGAGGATGAGCGGTGGGAGGGTGGGGGGAGGTCTAAGGAGCGGGAGAGTGGGGGTGAGGGTTCGCCGACGGGGCCGAGGGCTGGGGTTTGGGGGTCTCGTGACGGCGGGCCAGCCAGATACCGGTGACCCAGAGTGCGGCGAAGATCACGCCGAGGATGTACATCGCGGGCACTACGATACCCGCGGCGATGACCAGGAGTTGCAGCAGCGTTCCCGCCCACAGCGCCCAGCCCATGCGCGGCCGGCCGACCACCCCGCCGATCAGCAGAGCGCAGACGGCCAGGCCGCCGCCGATCCCGCCGGCCAGGCCGCGGTTCGCGTGCTCCAGGACGATGGCGACCGGGATGGCGAGCCCGATGACGATCGCTTCCATGATCAGCACCGTGCCGCACAGCTGCCTGATGCCCTTCCCCTCAAGGGGTATGTCGAACCCGCTCATGACAGCTCCGCGGCGGTGAACGGGTGGCGGGAGGGCTGGCTGGCCGCCGGCTCCGGTGGCAGCTCGCCGCCGGCCGGACCGAGCAGCCTGCGGGCGTCGCCCGCGGTGATGACGGATCCGGTGATCAGCACGCCGCCGGTACCAGGCCCGCTTTCCGCGACGGCCTCGTCGGCGAGCCCGACCGCGATATCGATCGCGTCATCGAGCCGGTCGGCTGAGGCCACGCGGTCCTCGCCGAAGATCTCGGCCGCCAGTTCCGCCGTCTCTTGGCGATCCATCGACCGCTCGGAGGAGTTGCGAGTCACCACGATGTCGGTGAGCAGCGGCTCGAGTTCGGCGAGCATGCCTGCCACGTCCTTGTCGCCGCTGGCGGCGAAGACGCCGGTCAGGTGGCTGAAGGTGAACGACTCCGGCACGGCGGCCACGGTCGCGGCCATCCCGGCCGGGTTGTGCGCGGCGTCGATGATGATGGTGGGGCTGCGCCTGATGACCTCCAGGCGGCCGGGCGAGGTGACCTTCGCGAAGGCCTCCCGGACCAGGTCTGCGTCGAGTCCGCCGGATCCGTAGATGTCCTCGTCCGAGACCCCGGCGAACGCCTCCACCGCGGCCAGCGCGCAGGCCGCGTTGCCCGCCTGGTACGCACCGAAAAGCGGCAGGAAAATGTCCTCGTAGGTGTCGCGCAGGCCGCGCAGGGCCAGCTGCTGGCCGCCGACCCCGGGCTCGCGGCTGAGCACGCCGAACTCCACGCCTTCCCGCGCCACCGTGGCGCCCACCTCGACCGCATGCCGCAGCAGCACCTCAGCGGCGGGGAGCGGCTGCTGCGCCAGCACTGCGGTCGCGCCGGGCTTGATGATGCCGGCCTTCTCCCCCGCGATCTCCTCGAGAGTGTCGCCGAGCAGCCTGGTGTGGTCGATCGAGATCGGGGTGATGACCGCCACCACGCCGTCGGCGACGTTGGTGCAGTCGAGCCTGCCGCCGACGCCGACCTCGAGGACGACCACGTCGACCGGCGTGTCAGCGAAGATCGCGAAGGCCATCCCGGTCAGCACCTCGAAGAAGGACATCGCGGCCGGGTGCCGTTCGTCCACCAGCCGCACGTACGGGAGGATCTCCTCGTACGCCGCGACGAACCGCTCAGCGTCGATGGGCGCGCCGTCGACGCAGATCCGCTCCCTGATCGACACCAGGTGCGGGCTGGTGAACCGCCCGGTCCGCAGCCCGCGGCTGCGCAGCAGGGCATCGATCATCCTGGCGGTCGAGGTCTTGCCGTTGGTTCCCGTCACGTGAACGACAGGGCACGCGCGCTGCGGATCGCCGAGCAGCCCGACGAGCTCGGTCATCCGGTCCAGGGCAAGATCAACGGAATGTTCGGGTCGACGGGAGATGATCTCCCGCTCGACTTCGTGCATCCGCGCCTCGACGTCCATCGCATCAGCCTACTTCCGGCGTTTGATCGCGTCAGATTGAGGCCAGGCGCTGCTCGAGCCGGGCGATGTCCGCGCTGGCCGCCTCCAGCCGCTGCCGGGTCTTGGTCACCACCGCGGCGGGCGCCTTCGCGGTGAAATCGGCGTTGCCTAGCTTCCGCGCCGCCTGGTCGGCCTCGCTCCTGGCTGCCGCGAGATCCTTCTCCATCCGGCGGCGTTCAGCGGCGACGTCGATGACGCCGGCCACGTCGAGTTCGGCCGTGATCCCCTCGACCTCGAGCGAGGCTGACGGGGTGAAGCCGTCCGCGGGCGGGTTGAGCCGCAGCAGCGCCCGGATTTGCTCCTCGTGCGCGGCCAGCGGCGTGCCCTCGATGCCCGCCAGCCGGGCCGCGACCCGCTGGCTCGGCCGCAGCCCCTGGTCGGAACGGAACCGCCGGATCTCGGTCACCAGCCGCATCAGCGACGAGATCTCCGCCTCGGCCTGGGCATCGGTGAAGGAGTAGGCCGGCCACGCGGCCACCATGACCGAGTCCTCGCCGGTCAGCGCGGTCCACAGCTCTTCGGTGACGAACGGCATGACCGGATGCAGCAGCCGCAGCAGCTTGTCGAGCACGAAACCGAGCACCTGCCTGGTGGTCTCGGCGGCCGCCTGATCCCCAGAGGTCAGCGGCACCTTAGCCAGCTCCAGGTACCAGTCGCAGACCTCATCCCAGGCGAAGTGGTAGAGCACGTCGCAGACCTTGCCGAACTCGAACGCCTCGAACAGTTCGTCCACCTCGGCGTTCACGGCGGACAAACGCGACAAAATCCATCGATCTGGCACGGAGTATGAAATGTCGAATTTGCGCACCTCAGAGGAGCCAGGCGTCGGGGCCGGGCTGGGGGCGGCGGCTGGACTGAGAGCGGCGGCTGGACTGGGGGCGGCGGCTGGGACGTGCGCACCGTTGAGCAGGGCGAAGCGGGCGGCGTTCCACAGCTTGTTGCAGAAGTTGCGCGAGCCCGCCGCCCAGTCCTCGCTGATGGCGATGTCGCCGCCCGGGTTGGCCCCGCGGGCCAGGGTGAACCTGGTCGCGTCGGCACCGAACCGGTCCACCCAGTCCAGCGGGTCCACGGTGTTCCCGCGCGACTTTGACATCTTCTTGCCGAACTGGTCCCGGACCAGGCCGTGCAGGGCCACGACGCGGAACGGCACCGACCCGGAGACGTCATCCTGCGTGGCCTCCCGCATCGCGTACAAGCCGAACATCATCATCCGGACGACCCAGAAGAACAGGATGTCGTACCCGGTGACCAGCACGCTGGTCGGGTAGAACGTGCGCAGGTCCGGCGTGTCCTCGGGCCAGCCGAGGGTGGAGAACGGCCACAGGGCCGAGGAGAACCAGGTGTCGAGCACGTCGGGGTCCTGGCGCCAGCCCGCCGGGGCTTGCTCGCCTGGGCCGATGCAGATCACCTGGTCGTTAGGTCCGTAAAAAACTGGAATACGGTGGCCCCACCACAGCTGACGGCTGATGCACCAGTCGTGCATGTCGTCCACCCAGCCGAAGTACCGGGCGTTCATCTCCCGCGGATGCAGCCGGACGCGGCCGTCGCGGACCGCGTCGCCGGCCGCCTGGGCGAGCGGCCCGACGCGGACGAACCACTGCAATGACTGACGCGGCTCGACCGTGGTGCCGCAGCGGCTGCAGTGGCCGACCGAGTGCACGTACGGGCGGACCTCGGCGACGATCCGTCCGTCCGCGCGCAGCGCGGCGACCACCGCGGGCCTGGCTTCGAACCGGTCCAGGCCCTGGAACGGGCCGTGCGCGGTCACCACGCCGTGCTCGTCAAGGACGGTGATGCTGGGCAGGCCGTGACGGCGGCCGATTTCGAAGTCGTTCGGGTCATGAGCCGGGGTCACCTTGACCGCGCCGGTGCCGAAGGCCGGGTCGACGTGGTCGTCGGCGATCACCGGGATGCGCCGGCCGGTCAGCGGCAGCTCCACCATCGTGCCGACCAGGTGCGTGTAGCGGTCGTCGTCCGGGTGCACGGCCACGGCGGTGTCGCCGAGCATGGTCTCGGCGCGGGTGGTGGCGACCACGATGGAATCGTCTGCCCCGTGTTGGCTAGCCCCGTGTTGGCTAGCAGAGCCGTAGCGGATCGAGACGAGCTCGCCTTCGTCGTCGCTGTGCTCGACCTCGATGTCCGACAGCGCGGTCAGGCAGCGGGGACACCAGTTGATGATCCGTTCGGCCCGGTAGATCAGGCCGTCGTCGAAGAGCCGCTTGAAGATGGTCTGCACGGCGCGGGACAGGCCCTCGTCCATCGTGAACCGCTCGCGGGACCAGTCCACGCTGTCGCCGAGCCGTCGCATCTGACTGAGGATCTTGCCGCCCGACTCGGCCTTCCACTGCCAGACCCGCTCGACGAAGGCCTCCCGGCCCAGGTCGTGGCGGCTCAGGCCTTCCTTGGCGAGCTCGCGCTCCACCACGTTCTGGGTCGCGATCCCCGCGTGGTCCATGCCGGGCAGCCACAGGGCGTTAAAGCCCTGCATGCGCCGCCGCCTGACCAGCGCGTCGATCAGCGTGTGGTCCAGCGCATGACCGATGTGCAGGACGCCGGTGACGTTCGGCGGCGGGATGACGATGCAGAACGGCGGAGCGTCGGATGGCGCGTCCGCGGTGAAGTAACCTGCCTTCTCCCAGCGTTCGTACCGCGGCCCCTCCACCTCGGCGGGCGCGTACTGGGAAGGCAGCTCGATCGGCACGTTGGCGTCGGGTCTGCTCACGACAGGTGAGTCTACGGCCTGCGGTGCGCTCTGCCTTACTCGTTAGCCAGGCTCGCCGCCTCAGGCGGGCTTGACCTCCACCGCGTTCCTGACCGCGAGGGCGAGCGTGGCGGCGCCCGGGTACTTCACCGCCACCCGGCCCTCGAGGAACCGCACCTGACCGTAGGTGGTATTGGTGACCCACACGCACTCGCTGGCTTCGGACCCACCCGAGGTGTCGTAGCCGCAGACCATCTCCCCGCCGTGCGTACCGGGCTTCACCACGCGCGAGGAGACCAGGGTGGACCGCACGAGTTTGATCACGGACTTCGGGTTGAAGGTGCCGTCGTAGCCGACGAAGTCAATGCCCTTGAAGGCGCTGGAGTTGATGGAGGTGACCGGCGTGAGGTCGTAGATGCCGACCGTGACCCGGCCCGGCTTGCCGTATCCCCTGGCCTTGATCTGTTCGGCCATGGGAGCCGACTGGTTCACCGCGGTCGGGGTGAGCGTCTCGGTCGCGGTCTTGTTCAGCGGGAAACTGGTGCCGATCTTGGCCGCCTGGATGAAGACGTAGCCCTTGGTCCCGTTCGAGCCGGCGGCCGCGGTGGTACCGGTGCTCGGCGTGGACGAGCCAGTGGCTGCCTTGTTCCCCCCGCTCTTGGTCAGCAGGACGACGGCGATCACGATCACGATCACGCCGACGACGGCCGCGGCCAGGTACAAGGCCATCCGCGCCCCGGCGAGATGCTGCGGTGATCCCGGGCCAGAACGCGGCGGGCCGGAACGCGACCGTGGTGCGCGGCCGCGGGCGGCGACGTCGTCATCGTCGTACCCCGGACCGGGCGGCTGCTCGAAGCCCGGCTGCTCGAAGCCCGGCTGGCCGTATCCGGCCTGGCCGTAGGGGTCCTGGGTGTACGGGTCCTGGGTGTACGGGTCCTGGACGTACGGGTCCTGCGGGTAGGCATCCTGGCGGGAGCCAGGCGCGCCGAAACCGCCCTGCCCGTAGCCGTCGGCCGTGTAGGTCGCCTGGCCGTTCGGCGCTCCCGGTGCAGTCGGGACACCTGGGGAACTTGGGGAATTTGGGGAATTTGGGACGAACCCGTTCTGGCCGTACCCTGGCTGGGTACCGTAGGCCTGCGTGACGCCCGGGTCCTGACCGAACCCGTTCTGCGGGTAGTCGGAGGGTTCGGATCCCGGCTGCGGGTACACCTCGGTCTGATAGTCCTGGCCCATCCGGGACTGATCCGCCTGGCCCCCGAGCCCGCTCGGCGGGAAACCGCCAGGGCCGGATGCCTGCTGGCCATAGCCCGATTGACCGTATCCCGGCGGGCCGTAACCCGGCTGGGTCCCGTATCCCTGATCGGAGCCCGGCTGGCCAGCCGGAGTATTCGGGGTATTTGGGGTATTTGGGGCGAAGCTGTTCTGAGCATAGTCCTGGCCCAGCTGGGACGGTGGCCCGTAGCCCGGCCCGCTACCGGACCCCTGCGGGCCGGAACCAGCCCGGGCCCCGTAATCCGGCGAGGAACCGTAGCTCTGCTGGTCGCCGTAGCTTTGCCGGTCGCTGTAACCTGGCCGGTCGCTGTAACCTGGCCGGTCACCGTAACCCTGCCGGTCGCCGTAACCCTGCTGGTCACCAGCGTCTGACCAGCCGGAACGAGTTGGATCGTCCGCGCCGTACTGACGATAAGCCGCGGTCGCCCCCTCGCCGTAGCCGACGGCACCCTGCGGGCCGGACCCGAGGGAGGCGGGCGGTACCTGCGGGCTCTGCGGGGCGGATCCGATCGCGCGCCGCGGGCCGGGACTGAACGTGCTCTGGGGGCCGGAGCTTAGCGGGTCCTGCGGACCGGGGCCGAGCGGACGCGGGGGCCCCGACGGGAGGGAGCCGAACGTGCCAGGTGCGTCCAGCGGGCTCGGGGTGGCCTGCGGCCCCTGGGCGGGCGGCGAACTCAGCGGCCCGGAGCCCATAGCACGGGAGGAACCGAGGGCATCCTGCGGCCCGGAACCGTACGCGCGGTCGTCCGGGGGCCGCTGCCCGTAGCGGACCATCTGCCCGGCACCCGATCCTGATCCGAAGCTCGGCTGCGGGCCAGTGGTCCCCGGCCCGTAACCTTGCTGGCCGTAGCCCGGTCCCTGGTCGTAGCCCGGTCCCTGGTCGTAGCCCGGTCCCTGGTCGTAGCCCGGTCCCTGGTCGTAGTCGCCCGTCGTCTGGTCGTAGTTCTGCGCCTGCTCGTAACCCGGCAGGCCTCTTCGCCCCGCGCGAAGCCTGCCCTCACCGCCTCGCACAGCGCGGTGACCGCCGGTCGGTTCACCTTGCTGATAGCCCAGCTCGTCAGGCCCGCCGGATTCGTCGGGCTCCGGCCGTGAGTCCCAGCTGCCCGTAGGGGCATCCCAACCACTCATCTGTGCTCAATTCCCCGTCGCTATGGAAGACGGCTGCCTTGTCAGCGTCCGAGATCCTGGCGTGAGCGGGAACCCCGCCAGATACGGCAATATGCAGTGAGGCTACAGGCGAATAACGATGATCATGAGCAATACACCCAAAGTCGACATCCGACTGAGTAGACCTTTACGGTATGAATCCGCAGGCCGACTGGGTGTGCGCGAACTCCTGTGCGACAGGTGAACTCACGCCCCGCAGGCCGGGGCCTCGTCGGCTCAGGCGGACTTCTCGCGCGGAGTACGCCGCGATATGTCCCGGGGGACGATCGTCGGGTTGACGTTCTCCAGCACGGCCTCGCGCGTTATCACCACGCGCTCCACGTCCTTGCGGCTCGGCACCTCATACATCACCGACTGCAGGACCTCTTCCAGGATCGCGCGCAACCCGCGGGCGCCGGTGCCGCGGAGGTTCGCCTGGTCGGCGATGGCCTCCAATGAGTCCGGGGTGAACTCCAGGTCCACGCCGTCGAGCTCGAACAGCCGCCGGTACTGCTTCACCAGGGCGTTGCGCGGCTCGGTCAGGATCTGGATGAGTGCTTCCCGGTCCAGGTTGTGCACGCTGGTGATGACCGGCAGCCGGCCGACGAATTCGGGGATCATCCCGAACTTCAGCAGGTCTTCCGGCATCACCTCACCGAACTGGTCGGTGTTCGCGTTCCTGACCCGCAGGACCGCGTTGAAGCCCATCCCGTTGTGGCCCGAGCGCTGCTCGATGATCTTCTCCAGGCCCGCGAACGCGCCGCCGCAGATGAACAGCACGTTGGTCGTGTCGATCTGGATGAACTCCTGGTGCGGGTGCTTGCGTCCGCCCTGCGGCGGGACCGAGGCCGTGGTGCCCTCGAGGATCTTCAGCAGCGCCTGCTGCACGCCCTCGCCCGAGACGTCACGGGTGATCGACGGGTTCTCGCTCTTGCGGGCGATCTTGTCGATCTCGTCGATGTAGATGATGCCCGTCTCGGCCTTCTTGACGTCGTAGTCCGCCGCCTGGATCAGCTTGAGCAGGATGTTCTCGACGTCCTCGCCGACGTAGCCGGCCTCGGTCAGCGCGGTCGCGTCGGCGATCGCGAACGGCACGTTGAGCAGCCGGGCCAGCGTCTGGGCGAGCAGCGTCTTGCCCGAGCCGGTCGGGCCGAGCAGCAGGATGTTCGACTTGGCCAGCTCGACGCCCTCGTCGCCTGGCCGGTCGTCACCGGACTGGACGCGCTTGTAGTGGTTGTACACGGCCACGGACAGGGCCTTCTTGGCGCTGTCCTGGCCGATCACGTACGCGTCGAGGAACTCGTAGATCTCCCGCGGCTTGGGCAGGCTGTCCCACTTGAACTCGGTGGGCTCGGCGAGCTCCTCTTCGATGATCTCGTTGCAGAGGTCAATGCACTCGTCGCATATGTACACGCCCGGACCGGCGATGAGCTTCTTGACCTGCTTTTGACTCTTACCGCAGAACGAGCACTTCAGCAGGTCCCCACCGTCACCGATGCGTGCCACCCAGATACTCCTTTACCTGGTGCCGCCGCGACGGCCGAAGCGGCCGCCTCCAGCGGACATGTCCCGCGAGGCCATCAAGCGCTTGCATATCGACGGTACCGCTTACCGGGTCCCGATGGCACCATCAAACCCGTTGGCGGCCCGGGAGGGAAGAGCTGAATTCTCCCGGTAAGGACGACACTACCTCGGCCGCGCGCTCGCTGCCCCTCTTGATCATGGTCAGGACCTCGTCGACGATGCCGTACTGCTTGGCCTCCTCGGCGGTGAGGAACTTGTCCCGCTCGATGTCGCGGCGGACCTTCTCCTCGTCCTGGCCGGTGTGCCTGGCCAGGATGACCTCCATCGCCGAGCGCATGCGCAGGATCTCCCTGGCCTGGATCTCCATGTCACTGGACTGGCCGTAGCCGCCCTCGGTGGCCGGCTGGTGGATGAGGATCCTGGCGTTGGGCAGCGCCATCCGCTTGCCCTTCGTGCCCGCGGCAAGTATCACCGCGGCCGCCGAGGCGGCCTGCCCGATGCAGCAAATCTGGATGTCGGGCTGGATGAACTGCATGGTGTCGTAGATCGCCATCATCGACGTCATCGACCCGCCGGGCGAGTTGATGTAGATGGTGATGTCGCGATCGGGGTCGATGGCCTCCAGCGTCAGCAGCTGGGCCATGACGTCGTTCGCGGAGGCGTCGTCGATCTGGACGCCGAGGAAGATGATCCGTTCCTCGAAGAGCTTGTTGTACGGGTTCATCTCCTTGATCCCGTACGAGGTGCGCTCGACGAAGGACGGCAGCACGTACCTGGACTGCGGGGTCAGCAGCGCTGACTGAGGGCTCCGCAAGCTACGATCGCTCACGTTCGGCTCCTTCGGGTTGATCATGACAGGACGCCCGCGGTGGGCACCTCGACGGCGCTCCGGATCACCTGGTCGACGAAGCCGTACTCCTTGGCCTCCTCAGCGGTGAACCAGCGGTCGCGGTCCGCGTCTTCCTCGATCTGCTCGATCGGCCGCCCGGTGTGGTAGGCGGTGCGCTCGAACAGCGTGCGCTTGATGTACAGCATCTGCTCGGCCTGGATCCTGATGTCGGAGGCGGTACCGCCGATGCCTCCGGATGGCTGGTGCATGAGGATCTGGGCGTGCGGGAGGGCGTACCGCTTGCCTGGCGCGCCCGCCGTGAGCAGGAACTGTCCCATCGACGCGGCCATTCCCATCGCGTAGGTGGCGACGTCGTTGGGGACGTACTGCATCATGTCGTAGATGGCCATCCCCGCGTAGACCGAGCCGCCCGGGGAGTTGATGTAGATGCTGATGTCGCGCTTGGCGTCCTCGGACGCGAGCAGCACGAGCTCGGCGCAGATGCGGTTGGCCATGTCGTCATCAACCTGCTGACCGAGGAAGATGATGCGATGCCGCAGAAGCCGCTGGAACAACTGGTCCCCGAACGGCGGGAGGGGAGGCTCCGCGGCGGCCACGATCGACGGCGGCGTCGGGGTCCACAGGGGCTGAGTCACACTTATTCACCTGCTCCAGTCACGTCTGGTGTCATTGACAGGACCATAACGCCGCCACGGAACCCGATCGTCCCGCAGGGCCTGCTGTTCGCTACTGGCGCACCGAGTTGCCACCCGCAATGGGAGCTGGGGCTGCTGCGCCCTCGCGGCGTACGACGGATCCAGGGCACGCTTGATCCACGGCGCTGCGGGAGCGATCAGCGCTGAGACGGGATAGCGCTGAGAGGCTGAGACCCGGCAGCGCCGACGACGCCAAGGCGGGTGGCGCGGCGACGGTATCGCGTATGAGGTCAGGCCTTGGCGCTGTCCTCGGCGTCGCTGGCTTCGGCGTCGGCCTCGGTTTCCGTCGCGGCCAGGACTTCGTCGTCGGCCTCGTCGTCGGCGTCGGCGTCGGCGTCGGCGTCGGCGTCGGCGTCGGCGTCGGCGTCGGCGGGCAGCAGGGGCGCGTTGAGGGCGGCCTTGACGTCGACCTCGTGACCGGACTTGTCGGTCACCGTGACCCGCTCGGCGATGATGTTCATGGCCTTGCCGCGCAGCACCTCGGCGACCGCGACGCTGAGCTGGCCGCTCTCGGCGAGCTGCTTGGCCAGCCGGTCGGGCGCCACGCCCATCTGCTCGGCCTGCCGGGTCACGTACGCCGACAGCTCGGCCTCGTCGACGCCAAGTTCCTCGGTGCGGGCCACCTGGTCGAGGACCAGGCTGACCTTGACCGCACGGCGCGCCCGCTGATCGATGTCCGCTTCGAACTGCTCCCCGGTCTGGCTCGTCATCTCCAGGTAGCCGTCCAGGGTCGCGCCGGCCCGGCTGAGCTGATTGAGGATCGACTCCCGGTTGTGCTTGGCCTCGTCCTGCACCACGCTCTCCGGCAGCGGGACGTCGACCGTGTCCAGCAGAGCGTCCAGCGAGAGGTCACGCGCCTGGATCACCTGCCGCATGACCTTGTCCCGCTCCAGCTGGGTCCGGGTGTCGGCGCGCAGCTCGCCGAGCGTGTCGAACTCGCTGGCCATCTGGGCGAAGTCGTCGTCGAGGCCGGGAACTTCCTTGGCCTTCACGCTGTGCACGGTTACCGTGACGTCGGCCTCGCGGCCCGCGAACTCTCCGCCGGCCAGCTCGGAGGAGAAGGTGGCCGACTCCCCCGCCGACATACCGATCAGCGCCTGGTCCAGGCCGTCCAGCAGGGACTCGCTGCCTACCGGGTAGGACAGGCCACTGGCCTGAGCGTCCTCGACCGACTTGCCGTCCACCGAGGCGGACAGGTCGATGGAGACATGGTCGTTCTCCTCGACGGGACGCTGCACGCCCTTCAGCGAGGCGAACCGGTCCTGCAGCATGGCCAGCCGCTCGGCGACCTCGTCCGGGCTGACCAGCGTGTCGTCGACGGTCACGGCCAGGCTGGACAGGTCGGGCAGCTCGAACTTGGGCCGGATGTCCACCTCGACGGTGAAGGTCAGCTCCTTGCCGTCGTCCAGGCTGGTGATCTCCACCTCGGGCTGGCCCAGTGCGTAGATGTCGCCGTCGGCGACCGCCTTCGCGTACAGGTCAGGTATCGCGTCGTTGACCGCCTGGCTGAGCACGACATCCCGGCCGACCCGCCGGTCGATGACGGGCGGCGGCACGCGGCCCGGCCGGAAGCCAGGGATGCGGACCTGGCGGCCGACCTCGCGGTAGGCCTTGTCGAGGCTGGGCTTCAGCTCATCGAACGGCACCTCGACGCTCAGCCGGACTCGGGTCGGGCTCAGCTCTTCGACGTCAGTCTTCACGTCCGCGTCACTCCGGGATTCTGGATGGTAACTCAGCATGGATCGCTGAGAAGTCTAAGCCGCCAGTCTAGGGGCTAGCGAACTCTGACAACGCGAACCGGCGGAGGCTCTTTATCCTGCGGGCGGTTGTCCCCGATCAGCAGGTGCAGCAGCCAGCTCACCAGCCCGACGATGATCGCACCCCAGAAAGCTGGCCAGAACCCGGTCACGTGGAAAGGCAGCGTCAGGTCGCCCGCGATGACGCTGGTCAGCCAGAGCAGCAGCCCGTTGACGACGAGCGCCGCCAGGCCGAGCGTGAGCACGTAGAACGCGCAGCCGACGATTTTGATCAACGGCTTGAGCGTGGCGTTGATGACGCCGAAGATCAGGGCCACCACGAGCAGCGTGCCGACCTTCGACCAGCCGCTCCCGGCGAGCAGCTCGATTCCGGGCACCGCCGCGGTCGCGACGCCCAGGGCGGCCGCGGAGACCACCACCCGAAGCAAGAACTTCATAAACCAGATATTACTTGAGTCGGAGGGGTGTTAGCGCGGGGAAGTCGGACGGGCGGTTAGCGCGGGGAAGGCCCCCCGGGATCCCCGCGGAAGAGGCGGCGGTAGGCGTTGGGAGTGGTACCGCGCCAGGCACGGAAGTGGTGGCGCAGGGCGGTCGCGTTGCCGAAGCCGGTCCGGTCGGCGATCGCGTCGACCGTCTCGCCGCTCTCCTCGAGCAGCTGCTGGGCCAGCAGGATGCGCTGCCCGATGAGCCACCGCTGCGGCGTGGTCCCGGTGTCTTGCACGAAACGGCGGGCAAAGGTCCGTTCGGACATGTTCGCGCGGGCAGCCAGCTGCCGGACGGTGAGCGGCTGGTCCAGGTGCGCGCGCAGCCACTCGAGCAGGTCTCGCAGCGTGCCGTCGCAGGAGGGGGCGACGGGCTGGTCGACGTACTGGGCCTGACCGCCGTCACGGTGCGGCGGCACCACCATGCGGCGGGCGATGCCGTTGGCGACCCGCGAGCCTTGTTCCTTCCTGACCAGGTAAAGGCATGCGTCGATGCCGGCGGCGGTGCCCGCGCTGGTGATCACCGGGTCGTCGTCGACGTAGAGGACATCCGGATCGACCTTGGCCGAGGGATAGCGGCGGGCTAGTTCTTGCGCGTTCCGCCAGTGGGTGGTGCAGCGGCGGCCATCCAGCAGGCCAGCCTCGCCCAGGATGAAGGCGCCGCTGCACACGCTCAGCAGCCGCGCGCCACGATCGACCGCCCGGCGCAGCGCCAGCAGCAGGTCTTCGGGAAATTCCCGGGGCCTCTCCGGCCCGCCGGGCGGCCTGGGACGCGGGATCCGGCCCGCGTAGAGGCTCAGCCGGTCGTCGCCGACGGCGGGCAAGGCGATCAGGTCGGCTTCCTCCAGCCGGTCCAGGCCGCAGGAAGGCTGGATGGTGAAGTCGTTATGGGCGCGCAGCGGCGCCGGTTCCCCGGCGACCACGGCGAAGTCGTAGGACGGCAGCCCGTCGTCGGCCCGGTCGATGCCGAAGACCTCGCAGATGGTGCCGAACTCGAACGGAAGGAAGCCGTTGACAACCACGACGGCGACGTTACGTAGCATGGATACCCGACCGGCAGGCGCATATCGGGTTACCAGCCGTCATGACGGAAGTATGACAGAGGCATTGGCAGGATGTCACCAAAGAAAGGACTTTCTGCCACTGGCCGGTCGGCTCTGTCTCGCTCATGCTGGAAATATGGACGTTTACAGCTCTTCGTCACCGCCAAGCCGACGGGCGTCCTGGATCGTCAGGTTCGCTCGCCGGGTCTACCACGTGTTCAGCGAGATCAACCGGGCTAATAAGCGCGCGAGCAGGCTGCTGCTCGCCTACGGCCTAGCCGAATCCGACCGTGCGCCGGACACGTACGCCGAGTTCCTGCTCCGCTCGCGGGCCACCATCCTGCACGAACCGGCGGCCCGCCGCCGGGCCGCCGGTCACCGGGTCAAGTAGGCTCGCCCGGCCTACGCGGGCCAACCCGGCGGGTACGGCCAGCGAACGCCGGCGATGGCCAGGGTCCTGGTTTCGTGGTCGGGCTGGCCGGATTCGAACCGGCGACCTCCGCGACCCAAACGCGGCGCGCTAGCCAAACTGCGCTACAGCCCGTACCTGGCTGAGTGTAGCGGTTGGCGCGGCATGTTCGCTGTCCGGACAGGGGGCCATCCGTGCGACGCTCCCGGGATCACCCGGACGGAATGATGTATCGGCAGGACAGCCCGCCTACGGTGTAGGCGACGGGCCGATCAGGGCGAAGATGAACATCAAACGCAGGGGGCCGGCATGAGCGCCGATGAGCTGCCGAGCTGGCGTGAGACGACCGCGAAGCAGTCGATCGTGGAGTTCGTCGCCGCCGTGACCGATCCTGATTCGCCGGACTTCATCCCCGAGCGGGACCGCGTCGCGGTGTTCGACAATGACGGCACGCTGTGGACCGAGCGGCCCGTGTACGCCCAGCTGGTATTCGCGCTGGACCGGGCGGCCGAGCTGGGTCATCCCACCAGCCTGGAAGAGCTGCACGCGGGCGGGATGGCGGCCCTGATGAAGCTGCTGGCGCTCACCCACGCGGGCATCACCACCGATGAGTTCGACGCCGCGTGCCGGAGCTGGCTGGCCTCGGTCCGGCACCCGCGCTTCGGGCGGCCCTACCCGGCGACGGTGTACCAGCCAATGCTGGAACTGCTCAGCCTGCTGGACCGCCGCGGCTTCTCCTGCTGGATCTTCTCCGGCGGCGGCACGGACTTCATGCGGACATGGACAGCCGACGTCTACGGCCTGCCCCCGCACCGGGTGATCGGCAGCGTCGGCGGAACAGACTTCCGCGTCGGCGACAGCGGCCCCGAACTCGTCAAGAACGCCACCGTCCAGGTCCTCGACGACGGCCCGCAAAAGCCCAGCTCGATCCACCGGCACATCGGTCAGCGCCCGATCATGGCCGCCGGGAACACCGACGGCGACCTGGCCATGCTCCAGTGGACCGCGGCCAGCCCGTCCCGGACCCTGCAACTGGTCGTCCACCATACCGACGGCGACCGGGAGTATGCCTACGAGAGCGATCCGATCCTGGGCAGCGGCACCGACCAGGTCCTCGCCGCCGCCGCCGAGCACAAGTGGACCGTGATCGACATGGCCGCCGACTGGGCCACCATCTACCCTCCGGCCTCCTAGGGGGTCTGGGTTAGGGGACGGGGGCGTGCTTAGGGAGTGGTGAAGCGGTAGCCGGCGGCCAGGAGGCGGGGCAGGACGATCGTCAGGGCGGCCACCGTCTGCGAGCGGTTGCCGCCGCCGTCGTGCTCGAGGATGATCGAGCCGGTCTTGGTGTTGCGCATGATGTTGCGGACGATGGAGGCCACGCCGGGGCGGGACCAGTCCCGAGGGTCGACGGACCAGTCGAGCGGGGTCATCCCGGCCTGCGCGCAGCGCTGGAGGACGGCCGGGGACCAGGCCCCGTAGGGGGCGCGGAACAGGGTCGGCACCCGGCCGGTCACCGTGTGGATCGCGTCGGTGGCCCGGTTGATCTGGTCGGCGACCGTGACCGGCGGCAGGACGGCCAGGTCGATGTGGGACCAGGTGTGGTTGGCGATCACGTGGCCGGCGGCCGCGACTTCGCGGGCCATGCCCGGGTGGGCGTCTACCTCGAGGCCGATCATCGAGAAGGTCGCGGTCACCTGGTACGTGTCCAGGAGCTGGAGAATCTGCGGGGTGTACACGGGACTGGGGCCGTCGTCGATGGTCAGCGCGATGACCTTGCGGCCGTCGTCGACGTGGTACATCGGCAGGTCGCTGGCGTCCCCGCGGTGGCCGTGCCCGGCGGCCGGCGGGGCGTTCCCGGTCTGGCGGGTCTTGGCCTGATCTTTCCTGGCCAGCCGGGCTGGTGCGGACGGCGTGCTGGCAGGGCGGGGTCGTTCGGCCGTAGGACTGGCATCCGGCGTCCGGCCAGGTGCGGGAGCAGGCGTCGGGTGCGCGGCGCCGGTCCGCGCCCCGTCGGCGATCTGCCGGGCGGGACCCTCCGAGTAACCAGCCAGCAGCGTCACTCCCCCGATCACCAGCACGGCCCGGCGGGTCATGCCCGCCCGCGCCGCCCTCCCTTTAGCCATCCGCGGCCCCCAGATGATCCTCGACACCGGTTCGCCCGATATGTGCACCAAACATGAAGACTGTTCGGCAATACCTACGGTTGCACGGAATACTCTAAAGAAACCCGATGCGCACGGTTCGTATTGATGAAAGGGCCTGCGTCGTTCGGCGTGTTGCGGCCGGGGACAGGGCCGGCGGGTCAGGAAATCTCCTGGTCGGTGACGTCGGGCTCGCTGCCTTTCCACCGCCGGTCGAACCAGGTCACGGCCAGCAGCGCGGCGACGAAGACGAAGATCATCGCGATGAGCAGGGCCAGCTGCGGGGTCGGGACCGTCCCGGTGCCGCTGAGGACGACGAGGATCCTCCTGATCACCGCGACCAGGCCGACGATGATGAACGGCTGGGCCACGAGGTGGTGGGCCCGCAGCGACAGTACGACGGTGTGCACGATCTCGACCAAGATGAGCACCAGCAGGACCCGGTCGAGCAGGTTGATGCCGGCCGTGTCGATGGAGGTCTTCTTCACGTTCACGTCGGTGAAGAAGTCGATGACGCCGGACACCAGTTCGGCGCCGGCCAGGACGATCAGCACGATGCCGACGACGACCGACACGAGGTCCTGCGCGTGCTCGAGCAGCCAAACGCTCGCGGCTACGGCACGGGCCCGGCCGTCCTCGTTACCTTCCGGCACGGGCACCTCCTTCGCCTGCGCGAACCGGTTCGAGACCTAGTACACCGGACAAGGCATAACAGGTGCAACCGTTTGCAGATTAGATACCAAGGTCCCGCCCACGGGGGAAATCCGGGACGGCCGATCGGGGAAATCCGGGACGGCCGATCAGGGAAATCCGGGACGGCCTTTGGCGGGATTCGGGATGCCCTGAGGCGGTCCGGGCCCTACCCTTAGGGCGTGCTTCGGCACGGGGGCTCCGGGTCCGCCGGCACATGCGACTTCACCGAGCAGAGCGAGGGCATCGACATGAGAAAGTACAGATCCGCCCGGGCGGTACTCGCGGGCGCGGCCGTGATCGCGCTGGCCGGGTGCGGCGCGTCCACGAGCACGTCCGGTGCGGCGTCGGGCAGCACCGCGGCGGGCAGTCCCTCGCCGGGCGGGTCCCCCTCCGTGACGGCGAGCACGGGGGCGACCCCGGGGACCCCGAGCGCGACCTCGAACTCGTTCGTGTCGGCCGCGTCGATCCCGTTCCCCATCGCGGTGGGCAACACCTGGGTGTACCAGATCACCTCCGGCAACACGGGCAGCATTGTGACGAACCGGGTCGTGTCCGTTACCCCGGTGCCGGGCGGCCACCGGGTCACGATGTCCGAGACCACCGGCGGCGCTTCCCCGAAGACCGCGCAGGCGACGTACATCTTCTACGCCAACGGCAAGATCGGGTACCCGGTGAACGAGGCCAACGGCGTCTCGGTGGTGGGCAGCGGCGGCGTGCTGTGGCCGGACGCCGCGGACCTTGCCTCCGGCCAGGACTATCGTTCGGCGCTGCGCGTCAAGGTCAGCAGCACCGGGCCGACCAGGTACGAGACCGCGAACGTCACGGTCCGGGGCGGCGGCACCGCGTCCGTCACCGTCCCGGCGGGCACCTACCAGGCCACCATCGTGGACATGATCCTGGCCATGAAGGTCGGCAGCTTCAGCACCAGCGTCCTGATCAAGACCTGGACCGCGCCGGGTACCGGTCCGGTGAAATCCGAGGTGTCCGTCCTCGCGGCGGGCAACACCAATGTCACAGCGACCGAGGAACTGCTGACCTTCACCAGGGGGTGACCCGGATTAGACCCGCCCGCCCGCCCTGACGGTATGGGCACGTCTGGAGCCTATTCGGGTCGATTCGGCCACATTGTGCGCTGTCTTGCGGCGTTGCGCGGTGACTTAGGCGGCAAAAATTCCTACTCTTAGTGCCGCGAACCAGGCTTTTGGGCCGCCAGCGTGACTCCCCAGAGCGAGGCAGCTACATGAGCAAGCATGGATCGGCGAGGGCGGTTCTCGCGGGCGCGGCCATCATCGCCCTAGCCGGGTGCGGCGTACCTGCGGCCACCGCGCCCGACATACCCAGCCAGACGGGGAAGAGCACGTCGACGGGCGCGACCTCCCAGCCTTCCAGCGCGGCCCCGGTCGCCAGCGGGCGGCAGAGCGCGACCTCGGCCACCAGCGGGCGTCAAAAGGAGACCCCGCAATCGTTCGTGAAGGCCAACTCGATCCCGTTCCCCGTCGCCGTCGGCAACACGTGGGTGTACCAGACGACGGCCAGCGGCGAGACCGGTCAGACGACGAACAGGATCGTCTCGGCCGGGCCGGGCCCGGCCGGGTATGAGGTCACGATGTCCTCGACCACCGAGGTCGCCGGGACGGCAACCGCCCTCCAGCCCGTTTACGTCTTCTACCCGGACGGAACGATCGGCTACCCGGTGCCCCCGATCAACGGCGTGTCGGTGCCGGCTGGCGGCATCCGCTGGCCGGACGCCGCGGGCCTGGCGTCCGGCCAGGCCTACCACTCCGTGCTGCGCACCCAGGTCAGCCAGACCGGCCAGAACGAGAACGCGAACGTCACCGTCCAGGGCGTGGGCACGATGTCCGTCAGCGTCCCGGCAGGCACCTACCAGGCCAGTGTCGTGGAGACGACCATCGCCGGGAAGGTGGGTGGCTACGCCACGACCGTCGAGGTGACCACCTGGATCGCGCAGGGCGTCGGCCCGGTGAAGACCGAGGTGCTGATCCGGGCGGCGGGCACGACCGAACTCACCACGAATGAGCTGCTGTCCTTCACCAAGGGGGCCGTGCCAGGGATCGGCAGCTGACCCAAGGGACCTGGCCGGGCCTGCCGCGGGGCGGGAACCCAGGCCGTTCGGGATATAGATCTTTAGCGGGTTTCCTCCGAGCGGTCCTGTGCCCACAGCGTGTGGAAGACGCCGTCGCGGTCCGTACGGCGGTAGGTGTGCGCGCCGAAGAAGTCGCGCAGGCCCTGGACCAGGGCGGCCGGCAGGCGTCCGGCCCGCAGGGCGTCATAGTAGGCCAGGGCGGCGGAGAAGCCGGGGACGGGGATGCCGAGCTGGACGGCGGTGGCGACCACGGTGCGCCAGGAGTCCTGCGCCGCGGCGAGGTCCTTGCCGAACTCCTCGTCGGCCAGCAGCGTCGGCAGGTCCGCGTTGGCCGTGTAGGCGGCGCGGATGCGGTCCAGGAACGCGGCCCTGATGATGCAGCCGCCGCGCCAGATGACGGCGATCTTTCCGAGGTCGGTGCCCCAGTCGTACTCGCGGCTGCCGACGTCCATCATGCTCCAGCCCTGCGCGTAGGAGACCAGCTTGGACGCGTACAGGGCCTGCTCGACCTGGTCGGCGAACTCGGCGGCCCGGGTGGGCGCGGGCCGCGGTCCGGGCAGCTGGCGGGCGGCCTGGCGCAGGTCCGCGTGGCCCGACAGCGAGCGGGCGAAGACCGCCTCGGCGATGCCGCTGACCGGGACGCCCAGGTCGAGGGCGTCTTGCACGGTCCAGCGGCCGGTGCCCTTCTGCTCGGCCTGGTCGAGCACGATGTCCACGAAGGGCTTTCCGGTGGCTTTGTCTTTATGGGCGAGGACCTCGGCGGTGATCTCAATGAGGTAGGAGTCGAGCCGGCCGGTGTTCCAGGTGCGGAAGACCTCGGCGATCTGGGCGGGCTCGAAGCCGACGCCGTGCCTGAGCAGGTCGTAGGCCTCCGCGATGAGCTGCATGTCGGCGTACTCGATGCCGTTGTGCACCATCTTGACGAAGTGGCCGGCGCCGTCCGGGCCGATGTGCGTGCAGCACGGGATGCCGTCCACCTGCGCGCTGATCGTCTCCAGCATCGGGCCGAGGGACTGGTAGGACTCCTTCGAGCCGCCGGGCATGATCGAGGGGCCGTTCAGCGCGCCCTCCTCGCCGCCGGAGACGCCCATGCCGACGAAGTGCAGGTTCTGCTGGCGGAGCGCCGCCTCACGGCGGCGGGTGTCCTTGAAGTGCGCGTTACCGCCGTCGATGATCATGTCGCCGGGCTCGAGCAGCGGGGCGAACTCGTCGATCACGGCGTCAGTGGCGGGGCCCGCGTTGACCATGATGAGCAGGCGTCGTGGCCGCTCCAGCGATGCGACGAACTCCTCGGCGGTCTGGGCCGGGACGAAATGGCCCTCGTGGCCGAACTGCGTGACCATGTCGGTGACGCGGGAGACGGTTCGGTTGTGCAGGGCCACGGCGTAGCCGTGGCGGGCGAAGTTGCGGGCCAGGTTGCGACCCATTACGCCCAGGCCGGTGACGCCAATCTGCGCCGTTGCTTGCGCCATGTGCTGGGGATCTCCTGTTCGGTTCTGCGGTTTTCGCTCCCGTGGCTGAGTAACGATCACTATGCCACCTCGGGTGGCGATCAACCTGGTCCTAGCCCTGATGCAACCTGTAGCGGCGGCCGGCGCATCTGTCTAGCGTCGGCACTAGCGGACGCCACCGCCGTCGAGCCGCCGATCGGGCCGGTGGCCCCGGTGACGGTGCAGTCGATCTCGACCATCACGAACCAGGCAGGTAAACCGATCCGCACCGGGGACTACGACTCAGGTGCCACCGAGGCCATCACACCCGATCGGAAGACCTTGTACGTCGCCGACTTCAAAGCGCAGGCGGTGATCCCGATCTCCACCGCCGCCAACACGGCCTGGCGTCCCATCCCGGGGATCCACTCCGGCGCTGACGCGCTGGTGATCGCACCCTGACCCGGGAGACGGTACGCTACCGGTGTCAGCAGTGACATTCGGTGTCAGGTGCGCCGTTCGGCTGCTGCGGGCGTAGCTCAATGGTAGAGCTCCAGCCTTCCAAGCTGGTCATGCGGGTTCGATTCCCGTCGCCCGCTCTTATGGTTCCGGGCCTGGTCAGGGGCTGTTTTTCGCTGAGTCTGTGTGATCTTCAGGAGGCGCGGTTCCGGTCGCGTGCCCGTTGCGTGCCCGATCGGTCTGGCCGGTTGCTGGTCTTCCTGGCGTCCGTGAGCAACTGGCCCATACCTCTTGCGATTGCCTCGTCGCGCTCGCGCGTGGCGTGCAGGTAGATGAGCGCGGCCCGCGTGCTGGAGTGGCCCATCCGCTCCATCAACTCGCGCAGGCTCGCGCCCTGCGCGGCCGCCATCGTATTTCCGGTATGGCGGAGATCGTGAAAATGCAGCTCAGGAAGGCCGACCGCTCCCCTGGCCCGATTCCAGAACTTGCGGAAGTTCGACCGGCGCAACCGCCCGCCCTTGGGTCCGACGAAGACGAGCCCGCCGTCGCCAGCCTCCGCGAAGCACTCCATGTGCCACTTCAGTTCGGGCACGATCTCCTTGGGGAACGCGACGGTTCGCCTGCCCGCCCGGGACTTCGGATCGTCATCGATCAGCCTTCCGTCGCCCATTTCCGCGGTCGAAATCACCACGCGGACAGCGCATGCTTCGAGGTCGATTTGGTTGCGCCGCAGTCCGGCGAGTTCCCCGAAACGCAGGTTGGCGAAGGTGGCGAGCAGAAGCATCGCCCGGTAACGAGGGGGGACCTCGCCGAGCAGCTCGAGGAGAGTGCCCACCGGTATGACCGGCCGTTCCTCCGAGTACTCCTGACCCGCGCCCTTGATCTGGCACGGGTTGCGGCGGATCAGGCCATCTTCTACCGCCGTCGTCATGATCGCGTGCAGCAGCCGGTAGGCCTTAGCCACGGTGACCGGCCCGAACGGCCTCGCCTGACGTTGGCCAGCGTCGAGGCGTTCCCCCCGCCACCTGCGTATGTCCGCTTCGCGGATGCCGCCTAGATCGACGTTGCCGAAAGTCGGTGCCAGGTGATTCTTGAGCAGACCGGCGTACAACTCCAGCGTGCGCGGCTTCAGCACGTGGTCACGTATCCAGCTCGACGCGTATTCGCCGAAGGAAACCTTGCCCGCCTCCGGGTCTAGCCAGTCGCCGCGCCTGATCTCGGCTTCCTTCAGCGTGAGCCAGACTTCCGCGTCGCTCTTGCTGCCGAAAGTCTGCGGAGCGGCCCGGTCCATCCCATCCGGGCCTTGATACCGCGCCTGCCAGCGCCCGGACGGTAGTCGCCGGACTCTGCCGAATCGTCGTTTGGCCATCATGCAGCCCTTCCTTTTCTCCTGGTGGTGAGGGGTTCGACGAGCCCGGCGTCGACAAACTCGCGCAGCGCGGACTCGGGTATGCGGACATGCCGCCCGATACGGGTAAAGCGGATACGGCGCTCGGCGATCAGCCGCCGCGGAAAGCGTTCGGATGTGCGAAGCATCTCGGCGGCTTCGGCCACCGTAAGCAGCCGCTCTGACATTTCGCGCTTGCCGCCGCTCATGCCGCCCTGCCAGTTGCCGAGGAATCGGATGCGGCTTGATCAGCGGCTCTTCGGCGCGCTTGGTCGAGGGCGGTTTGCCATTGGATGCGGTCGGCGACGACGTGCAGGAGCCGCTGGCCGTTGGGCATGTGGTCGGGGTCACCGGGTTTGACCGGTTCCCAGGTGTAGCTGGTCGGGTCGGTTGCCGGAAGGCCGAGCATGCCGGTCAGCCAGGCCTTGCGGTCGGCGCGATGATCTGCCAGGGTCTTGCTGGCCTGGTGGCAGTCGCCGACGTGCTTGGTCAGGTACTTGGTGAGGTAGCCGATGCACCGGCTGGCGTCCTTGGAACCGGCGAGGACGCCTTGCGCGTCCGGCTTCGTCATCGGCGCTGTCCCAGGCCGCTGCGTAGCCGCACAAGCGGCATTCGGCCCGCAACGCTGGTCCCCGTTGTCGACCAGGATCAGCCCGGTCCAGCACACCGGGCACGGCTCGTCCGTGCGCCACGCGCCAAGCTCCCTCACCAGCCGCCTCCGGTCACGGCCGCGACCATCGCGTTAATGTCGTCATCGGTCACGTACGCGGCGCGGACCCGGACCGGATCAGGCGAGGCCTCCAACCGCACGTAACCGACCCCGGCGCCGGTCCAAGAATCCGGGGATATCTGGTCGGCCAGCGCACCACGGTCCCGGGCGCCATCGCCCAGCACCATATCCACCTGGCCGGACTCATCCAGCCGGAGCGCGATCCGGGTGGAGAACAGGTTGCGCAGGCTGATCACGTCCTTGCGCGGGTCTTGCAGCGCGCCGACGACGCATACGCCGACCGACCGGCCCTGGCTGGTCAGCGTGGCGATGGCGGCCTCGGCGCGCTTACGCAGGTCCCGTTCGGGCTGGTAGGCGGTCAGGAACGCCAGCTCGTCCACCAGCACGACCAGGAACGGGAACTCGGCGGACAGGGTGAAGGGGCGGGTCCGGCCGCCGAACCGTTCGGCGCGGTGGTGCATCTCGGCGACCGCCGCCTCCAGGAGTTCCACCATCGCGGCGGCCTGGCAGGCGTACCGGTGGAACAGGCCACGGCCGAACGACAGTTCCATCCGCTTGGGGTCCAGTGCCCATACCTGGACCCAGCCGCCCGCGATGCAGGGTAGCAGCGCCCGGATCATCGACCAGATCACCGAGCCTTTGCCGGAACCGGTGGCGCCCGCGATCAGGACGTGCGTGGCGATCAGCCGCCACGGCGACCCGTCCTCGCACCGGCCGACCGGCAGCCCGGCCAGGTTCACCTCGCCAGCTATGGGCAGGGCGGGGATCGGTTCGGCGAGGGTGTCGTCGCGGACCAGCTCCAGGACCAGCAATCCGGGCGCTACATCGCGGACCCGGCACAGCCGCGCCCCGAACGCGTGCGCCAGGTTGCCGGCCCGGTCGGCGAAGTCGGCGGGAGCCTGCCCGGTCACCAGGCCGACCCGGACTAGATCTACTGCCCCGGCGCGGTGTACCCCGGCCAGGACCGGGAGCATCGGCTGGCCGCGGTAGTCCGGTGCCAGCCCGGCCAGCGTCATCGCGGCCTTCCAGCGGCGCCGGTAGAACCACCACCGGAACCAGTTCCGCGCCGGTACCGCCACGAACCGGGTCGCCACCTGCTCCTGGACTTCGACGGTCCGATCTGCTCGATCTTCGCGGGCCTGCCCGCGGCCACCGTCGCCGACCGGCTCTGCAAGCTCTTCGGGAACCACGCCCAGATGCCCGGCGACATCGCCAGCACCCCCGACCCGTTCGAGGTATTTGCCTACGCGGCCACCATCAGCGCGGACCTGGCCGCCCGCGTCGAGACCGAGATGACCGACCTGGAACTGGCCGCAGTCGCGACCGCTGCGCCCACCCCCTACGTCCACGAAGTGGTGACCGCCTGCCAGAACTCAGGCCGCTCCGTCGCCGTGGTCAGCAACAACTCAGCCCGCGCCGTCCACTCCTACCTCACCCGGCACGGCCTGGACGACCGGATCAGCCTCGTGGTCGCCCGGACACACCACGACCCCGCCCTTCTCAAGCCCAGCCCGCACCTGATCACCCAGGCAGTCAGCGCCCTAGACGCCGAGCCGGGCGAATGCACCCTCGTCGGCGACTCCGTGACCGACATCCAGGGAGCCCGCCTCGCCAGCGTCCAGAGCATCGGCTACGCCAACGAACCCGGCAAACGCGAACACTTCACGGCAGCCGGGGCGAGCGCCATCATCAATAGCCTCGCAGAACTAGCGCTCAGGCTCCGCGCACGCGTAGCCAATCCAGTGGTTCTGTAGGTGAGTTTTGAATCCAGTTATCGGTGAGTTGTGGATCCAGTTGTTGATCTTGGGGGTCTTTTTGTCGTTGAGAGCTGACTCCGCTTTCTCGCGTGCGGGACCTTCCCTGGGGCGGTGAGGACGGCGGCTCGGCACCTGGCTGGCTCTGGGGTGAGGTTGGATCCAGATCCTGAGTTCTGGCCCGACCGCGGATCCTGCACGGGAATCCCTTGATCGCCCGAGGCCGCTGGAGCCGGGCGGGCCAGTTCAGCTAGATCGGCTCGCCGAGATCTCGCGACATCCAGCCGGGTGTGTCGAAGCGCACGGGCGGAGTGCCGACCAGCTCTGCCAGGTGCGTTTCAAGGTTCTCGAGCTGGGCGGTTCCGATCTGCCGCTCCCATTGATCGCGCAGCTCGTCGAAGATCGCTTCACCTGTGCGCAGCACCTCGAAGCCGAGTGCCGTGACCTGAAGGCGCATGCGGCGGGCGTGGCGGGGGTCTGTGTCGCGTGTCACGTATCCGCGCTCCTGCAGCACCGCGATGGTTTTCGCCGCTGCCTGCTTGGAGACTGACAGGCGGCGGCCGAGTTCTGAGGCGTTGCCGGCGCCGGCGGCGATGGCCCGCATGGCGAAGTCATGGACGGGACGCACATCCTCGTAGCCGCGGCGGCCTAGCTCGGCTGTCGCGGTGTCCACCAGTGAGCGGAAGCCTCCGAGCAGGAGCAGGGCGAGATCGGCGCCGGAGCGGGACATGGGAGAAGGCTACGGCAGCGACTGGACAGTGACAACCAGGTTGGCTAGAGTCAATGACATCCAGGTTGTCTAAGCAAGGAGAAGGAATGGACGTCACGCCAGCTGGTCCCGCGCTGCCGGGGATCACGCACCACTATGCGGAGGTCAACGGGACCAGGCTGCACTACGTCGCGGCGGGGACCAGCGGATCGCCGGTCCTGCTGGTCCACGGGTTTCCCGAGACCTGGTGGGCCTTCCGGAAGCTCATCCCGCTGCTCGCGGCCAGCCACCGGGTCTTCGCCGTCGACCTGCGCGGCTTCGGCGACTCCGGTAACGAGCCGGGCGAGTACGGCAGCACGACGTCGGCTGAGGACCTGCACCTTCTCATCGGGCAGCTCGGGGTCGGGCCGGTCCACCTGACAGGGCAGGACATCAGCGGGGCGACGGTCTTCCGCCTCGCGGCCACGCATCCGCAGGACGTGCTCAGCCTCACCGCCATCGAGATGGGCCTGGCCGGGTTCGGCCTGGAGATGCTGGCCGACGTCACTCACGGGGGCACCTGGCATATCGGCGTTCTCGCCGCGCCCGGCATCCCCGAGATGCTGCTCGCCGGCCGCGAGCGCGAGTTCCTGGGACAATTCGCGTTCCCGGCCATGAGCGCGACCCCGGGAGCGATCACCGACGCCGACATCGATGAGTTCGCCCGCACCTACTCGCGCCCCGGCGGCTGGCGCGGAGCGGCCGGCCTCTACCAGTCGATGCTGCGGGAGGGCCCCGACATCAGGGCTCTCGCCAAGACGCCCGGGCTGACAGTGCCCGTGCTTGCGGTCGGCGCAGGCGGAGGCCCCTTCACGGCCGGCACCATGTCCCAGGCCGCGCCGGGCGAAGTCAGCTCCGTGTCACTCGACGGCGTGGGCCACTACGCCGCCATGGAGGCCCCCGGCGAGCTGGCGAAGGCTCTTCTCGGCTTCGCCGCAAGCGTCGACGCCGCCTGACTGCTCGAAGTACTGCCCGGACCAGCTGGGCAGCCGCCCTATCGGAGGATGCGCCAGCGTGGTTCCGGGGTTCTGCACCAGCCGTTCAGCTGATCCGGTTCCAGCCCGCTGGAATTGCCGGGCAGAACCGCGGCCGGCCCACCGCACGGCCACGGCGGGGACGGGCCGGCCGAGTTCCATGTAGCCGAGCTCGTCGATGCACAGCAGGTCGACGCGGCCGTAGCGGGCGATGGTCTTGGTCAGCTGCTTGTCGTCGGCGGCCTCGACCAGCTCGTTGACGAGCTTGGCCGCCAGGACGTACCGCACCCGGTAGCCCGCCATCGCGGCCTCGGTGCCCAGGGCGATGAGCAGGTGGGACTTGCCGGTCCCGGAGTCGCCGGTCAGGCAGAGCGGCTGCCCTTTGCGGACCCACTCGCAGGTAGCGAGGGTGGCGAGCGTCTCAGAGGTGATGTTCGGGTTGGCCTGGAAGTCGAAGGCCCGCAGTTCCTTTTGCCGCGGGAAGCAGGCAGCCTTGATCCGGCGTTCGGAGCGGCGCCGGCCCCGATCATCGCATTCGGCCATCAGCAGTTCGGCGAGGAACCCGCGGTAGGTCATCTGCTCCCGGGCGGCGGCCTCGGCGAGGTCGGTGAACTGGGCGCGCAGGGTGGGCAGGCGCAGGACCCGGCAGGCGGTGTCGATCGCGGACGGGTGCGGTCCGCGATCCGGCGCCCCTCGTCCTCCTGGTCCCAGGCGTCAAGCAGCGCGTTCAGCCCGGCTATGGTGCTCACCTGGGGGACCGGGACCAGGTGGTTGCGGCGGAACCGGCCGACCTCGCCCTCCACGCCGCCCTTCTCATGGGCGCCTTGCAGGCCGGGCTGGCAGTAGAAGGCATCCAGTCCGGCCCAGGACCGGAAGGCGGTCCACCGGTCTGTCTCCACCCGGGCCCGGGTAAAGCCGAGCACGCGGGCCACCGCCGAGGTCAGGTTGTCGTAGCGGACCTTCCCGGCAGGCACGCCGCCAAGCACGCTGAAAGCGTGCGCGTGGCCTTCGAAAAACGCCTCCTGCCCCTCCGAAGCCGACACGCGGTGCACTGCCTTGCCGGAGAAGGACAGCCGGAACACGAACATGTAGCACAGGGTGCGGACCCCGGCCAGGTCGATGTAGACGTCGCCGAAATCGACCTCGGCGTCCTGGCCGGGCCGGTGGGTCTGCGGGATGAACACCTGCGGCGGCCCGCGTCCCGCCTCGACCCAGATCTCCGGCTTGCGGCCCGCGACGTAGGCCCGGACCATCGGATAGGAGATGCCGTCCCCGTCATGCTCGGCCACCAGCCGGTCAAAGATCCGCTTGGTGGTATGCCGCTGCTTGCGCGGAGCATCAAGATCGGCCCGCAGGATCCGGTCGATCGCCTCTTTATGCCGGTCCAGACGGGACTTACGCGGGGGAAGCTTCTTCCGCGGCCCGGGCCACGCAGAGGACAGCGCCAGGGCCACGGTCCGCCGGCCCACCCTGTACTTCCCGGCCAGATCCCTGCTCGACAGCCCGTCAACCCGAGAATCCCGGCGGATCGCCGCGTACAACTCGACCCTCGACATCGACTGCACACGCGCCTCCCGCCACACCTGCCCGTCAGAGTGCGGGGAGACACCCGGAGCTGATCCTCCCACGCCTGCACACCGGTGGAGTCAAGACTGTCCCGTCTCCGGTAAGTCGGCCCTGTCTCACTTAAATCGGGACTGTAATTTTAACGGCTCTG
>Ga0208044_1000418_pt1 | contig 32174 bp, 30 predicted proteins | sample Sb_taG_8_FD_187712 | JGI IMG/M metagenome (GOLD analysis project Ga0208044, IMG submission 187712) | Peat soil microbial communities from Weissenstadt, Germany - Sb_50d_c_BC metaG (SPAdes) (version 2) | ecosystem: Environmental > Terrestrial > Soil > Wetlands > Peat | place: Germany...
CTTGGCCTACGGTTCAAGCTCGACCGCGGCAAGTTCTTGAGCCCGCAAATGCTCGCCCTGACCAGTCCCACCACCGAGAGAACGGTCAACCTCCAGTTCGCTGTCTTCGTCGTGAAGAGTCGTTGACTTCGCCGTCGCTGGCCGAGCCGCCTCCCTCTGGGTGATTCGCGAGGATGCTGCCGCAGATGACAGACGCATTTGCCGACGTGGTGATGCCGGTCTTTCAAAAGGTCCTCCAGCTTCTGGACCGGCTTTTCCTGGGTGAGGCACGCACTCCCGACGAGGTCATGGCGCAGACTCGGTCGTGGATCGAGGAGGCCGGCAGGAAAACCGTTGCGAAGCCGGACCTGGCGCGCTCGTTTGAACTGGCCAAGTTCGGACTGGTCACCTGGATCGACGAGATCCTGACTGATTCGACCTGGGGCGCAAACGCCCGCTGGAGTGTGGGGGTCCACCTACTGGAATGGAGCATCTACGGAACTCGTATGGGTGCCTCGAAGTTCTTCGATGAGGCGGAGAGGGCTGAAGAGGAAGGCGATATGGACGCTCTCGAAGTCTTCCTGCTGTGCGTGACCCTCGGTTTCAAGGGTATCAAGGCTCACGACGAGACCAACCTGTCCGAGTGGGTCGAGCGAGTCTATGGCCGTGTGAGCGAGGCCAGTTCTGTCGCTTCCCGGCCATTCACGGAAGAAGACGGCAGCGTGTCCCGGTTCGGGCCCCTGCGCGGGCCGTCGCTGCTGCTCACCGTCGCCATCCTTGTGGCCATCACCATGCTGTTCACCCTCGCGGCGTACTTACTGGCTGTGCATCTGGATTATTACAGCGGGGGCTAGCCGCCCTCGCGTTCACCTGATCGGAAACGGGGCAATCTCTTGGAGTTGGTCAACTCGATCATCAACAGCCACGTGACCTTGGTGGTGTACGGGATCGTCGGGTCCATCACCGCGGCGGCCGCCCTGATGTGGTCGAAGCATCCCGTTCGCTGGATCTTGGTCTTGCTGACCGTGGGAGTGATCATTCTCGCGGTGGGGATCAATGTGCCGTCAATCGACCCGCGGCTGCCAGGCGCTTTCCGGGAGCCCTATTTCAAGCTCTGGGTCTTGGTCTTGGGCCTGGTGGCACTTTACACGCTCGTGCACCTCATCAGCACGTTGATCAGGGCCCGCCGCAAGCCCACCGCCGAGGATGCCAGCACTCCGCCGCGTTTTCCCGATCTCGAGGGAGCCTGGGATGAGATCCTGATGCGTCTTGGGCATGCAAGTTACGACACCGGGCAACAGAACCTGTTCTTGCTGCTGTCACCGGATGAATCTCTGGCCGCGGCAATGATCCAGGCCTCAGGAGTGAACATGTTCGCGTCGGCACCCTCGGGCCCCGACGCGCCGATCCACGCTTATGCTACCGCCGACGGCCTCTTCATAAGCTGTGCAGGAGCCTCGTCGTGGGGCCGGCAAGACGCCGAAGGGACGGCCCGGCTCGAGGATCTATGCCAGAAAATCCTCGCACTCAACCCCGATCAGCCAACTCTGCGGGGCGTGGCCGTCCTTTATCCCATGGAAAAAGCCACCTCGGCTGAAGCCCTCCAAAAAGCCAGCCCGCTACGAAACGACCTCCAGACCATCTCGGCGGCTTTCAAGCTCCGCTGTCCCGCCATCGCCGTACTTTGCCTCCATGAGTCGCGCTCGGGGTTCAACGAGTTTGCCAGGCGCATGCCGGACAGCCTCAGAAACAATCGGTCTGGGTTCTCGGTACCACTGACCTTGCCGTTCAACAAAGGCGTTGCCCAGCGGGGCCTCAACTGGTTCGCCCAGTGGTTCCAAAGCTGGTCGCTCAACCTGATGGTTCAGGATTACCTCAACAAGGAGGGGAACGGAAAACTCGTCGAGATGAACGCGCAGATGCGCCGGGACCTGCCCGGCCTGCGTGACCTGATCGATTCCTCGTTCTCGACCCACGCCCGAGCCGAACCGATCCTCGTGCGGGGCTGTTACTTCATCGCCTGCGGACCCGAACCAGAAAATCATGCGTTCGTCGCCGGTCTGGTTCGTGGCGCCAAGAGCAAGATGATCGCGGATGCGGGCTACACAAGCTGGTCGCGGGGAGCCGATGAGATCGAGCGCCGATATCAACTCATCTCTCTCGGCTTGGGCCTGGGTACCGCGGCGATCGTACTGCCAATCTGGTTTGGGGGTATCTGGCACCGGCTCAAGAACCCAAGAGTGGGCCTGGACTGGCTCTTCTGGACCGGACTTGTGCTCCTGGCCATCATCTGGCTGGCTGGCCTGCTTTATCCGCTCATTCGCAACCGGGCGTTCCAACGAGCCACGAGTTGAATACGTTTGGCAAGGCAGGAGAGACAGAGTGGCAACTACTAGTGGACATAAGGACAGTACCCACCGCTTCACCACGCGGACTCTCGAACTTCATCGTCAGTCGATCGGGGGATGTGATGCTGCTCAGCACGGTCCCAGTCACAAGACACCGGACGCGGACTCCCCGGGCGGGACCGCGACCGCGGGGGAAGCAGAAGGTGAGCAAACCCTTGACCTCTGGTCCTGGCTGCCGCGCATTTCGCCGCGCCAGGCCCGGCTGGAGGAGTGGCTGGCGCGATGGACGGGCGAGAAGACGGTTGCCCACTGGCTCGACTGGATTCGAGGCGGGTTGAACCAGACGCCCGAGATCGGCCGGCCCGAGATCGTCTGGCGTGCGTCGGGCCTGGGCCGGCCCGGCCTGATCGCCCAGTTTCGCTGGCCCAGACTGAACACGCGACTGGCTCTGGGACTGGAGGTTCCCCTGGCCCATGCCGTCGTCGATCACCTGCTCGGGTACGACCGCCCATTCGCCGAGAGCCGGCTGCAACTGACACCCGTCGAATGGGGCGTCTGGACCTATCTGGTCGTCCGGTCCCTGGAGGAATTCGACCGAGCTTCTCGGGGCGACCCGGAGCACGAGACGATCACTGCCCCGGCCGACCGCACGAGCCTTGTGCTCGACCGGGTCGGTCCCGATCCGTTCAATCCGGCCGGCCTGGGCGCCGTCGTGACCCTGCGCTCGTCGATCCGCGTCGGCTCGACCACGGGGACCGCACGGCTCTGGCTGCCCGAACCGGCGCTCAACTTCTTGCTGGCGTCAGAGCCCGAGGCCGGCACAATGGTGCCTGATCTTGCCACATCAAAAGCCCGTGAGTATTCCTCGCTCTGGCGCGCCCTGGCCGGCCTGGTGGCCATGCCCAACGGGCTCAAGCGGTTGCGGACCGGCGGCGTCCTTCCTTTGACCGACTCGCGGCTGACCGGCACGCCCCAGAGCCCCAGCGGGCCGATCGTCCTGGTCTGCGGCCCGACCTCCCTGGGCGAGACATTCCAGCTTGCCGCCGAGCCGGTCGAGGGCTCCTCGGGCCGGCTGCTTCGCCTCACCGGATCACTCATTCGCCAGCGACAACCCCGTGAACCACTGACCCTGGGGACCAATCAAGTCATGAGCTCCACCAGTTCATCCCCCGCCGCCGACCTCTCAGGCGCCGCTGCCCCTTCGCCCGCGGCCTCGCCGCTCGACGTCCCGGTCACCTTGACCGTCGAGCTCGGGCGGGTCAACTTGACCCTCAACCGGCTGGCCGACCTCAGGCCGGGCGACCTGGTCGAGCTCGGCCGCCACAGCCGCGAACCCGTCGAGCTGACGTCAAACGGCCGCCTCGTCGCGCGGGGCGAGCTGGTCCTGATCGACACCGAGCTCGGTGTCAGAGTCACCCACGTATTCTTGTGATGTGGCTCAGAACCGCAAACGGAATGAGTTCTCGGGAGGGCTGACGCCGCCAGGCTATGAACTTCCGCCGAGTTGCGGCTTGCAAACCCCGCGTTGGGTGTCAGCCGCGGAACCCGCCATCGCGTAGGTCAGGCTTTCGAGCCTGACCCGACGTCAGCCTGGAAAGGCTGACCTACCTCCGTTGACCGGTCTTCCCCAGCCCCGTGAGGGGCGCCAGTTCATAGCCTGGCGGCGTCAGCCCCAGGAATCCCGACCCGACCCACGATGACCCGGAACCTCTGAAGGTGGCGGCAGAGGGACCAAGCCTGCCGCGTTTGATCTCAACCCGGCAATCGTCCGGCTCCCGTTCATGTTCGTCACGTTACACTGCTGGCTGTGATCGTTCACTCGCAATAACACCCATGGCCGAAGAGACTTCTGGCTCCCTCTCCCCTCGCGGGAGAGGGTTGGGGTGAGGGGGCTGGGCACGACCAATCGCCTTGTCCGAAGAGTCGAGCTGATTCGTGCGACCCCTCTCCCGCAACTGATCATTACCCACAACTATTCGCGTAGTCGTTTGCCGGCTTGAAAGCCTACTGCGAGCAAGGTCAGGTCATGAAGCCCACGCCACAACGTCCTCACACCAGGCATCCCGTCGCGCTTGCGGTTCAGATGCCCCCCCAGACGGCCGATCCACAGCACCGCCTGGCCGATTGTCAGTGCCGATGGCTTCATCCCTTTCCCAAAGCGGCACACCAGCACCTCAACCTCATCCTCGCTCAAAACCTCCAGCGCCGGTGCCTCTGGGGTCTCCCGCGCAAGGTCCCGCAAGGACACGATCCGCGCCGCCACCGCCGCGTCGACTGTCACAGCCTTCTCCAGTCTCTCCCAGGTCTCCAACCGCAAATCCTCCGCCCGGCAACCACTCTTGAGCACCAAGTGTACTTCCTCAATCGGCCATCGACACGTGTATTTTCGCACCACCTCCAGCGCCTCGGCCGCTGTCGCCGCCCGTTCGAGCGTCCAGAGCAACCAGTGCACTGGCTCGGTCCCGGCCGGCGGATCAGGCTCCCACACCTCCACCAAGTTCCAGGTCATGGGCCAGGCGTGCGGGTACTTCTCCAGGTCCGGGACCAAGGTCACCTGCAATCAGCCGGATCAGCAGGGCACCATCGAGGAACTTGAGGTAAGCCAGGATGCGCTGCCAGCCGATGTTGGGGTGCATCGCCAGCCTGATCTCCTCCAGGTACATCGCCTGAGAGGGAGACTGGCCAATGTAACGGCAGGCAAGTCGAAAGACCTCTTCCATGCCCCAGCTCGGCTCCCGTCGTTCCTACACGATACATCCCAATGATGCCTGCCACAGCACGGCGAGTCTCTTCCCGTCAGCGCGGCCAAGAGCACCTCGGCCGGGTCTCCGCTTCATGAATGGGGTGCCCGAGGATATGCTGGGCTTGGAGGAGTCTCAAGGGGAAGGTCCGCTTACGACGTGTCTCTGCCTCGAGGGATTTACGGTGCGACGACTGTTCACGTTAGAGTATTGGCGAGATGGCGATTGGTACGTCGGCCGCCTCATGGAAGTTCCCGGTGTGTTCAGCCAGGGCAAAAGCCTCGATGAATTACGGGAGAACATCCAAGAGGCGTACGAGTTGATGGTGACTCAGGATCGCACGGCCGCCCCCCCGATCGCCGAGCGTCAGGACGTGGAACTGGAGGTATGAAGCGCCAGGAGTTCATCCGGCAAATCGAGCGAGCTGGTTGCCTGTTGCGCCGGCACGGCAGGCGCCACGACATCTACCGCAACCCGGCAAACGGCCGGTAGGCCCCCGTGCCAAGACCCCGGGAGATCGCCGGCACCCTGTGCGAAATCATCCGAAGCCAACTCGGCCTAAACGCTGATCAAGCTTGATTTGTATCGTGCCGGTCTCAAAACCCCGGCAGGCCGCGCGTGTTGCGGCCGACCTGGAAGTGGCAGAGGGCCAGGGCGCAGGCGTCGGCGACGTCGTGGGGCTCAGGAAGACTGGCGAGGCGGAGCTCGGTCATGATGGCGTGCTGGATCTGCGGCTTGGGGGCCCGGCCACTGCCGGTGAGGGTCTTCTTGACCCGGGCCGCGGCGTAGCCGAAAACAGGGATGCCCCGCGTGGCGGCCGCCAGCACGATCACTCCCCGGGCGTGTGCCATCAGGATCGACGTGCGGGGATACTTGATGTGGCTGTGGACACGCTCGAGCGCCAACGAGCCGGGAGGGAAGTCGTCCAGCACCCCCTCGAGCTCCTGGTGCAGATACGCCAACCGCTGGCCCAGCGCCGAGCAGCGTGCTGGAGGGCGAATCACTCCCGCCTCGACCACGTAGGGACCTTGAGGCGAAGGTTCGACCACCGCGTAACCGGTCACGTTGAGGCCGGGATCGACTCCCACCACCCGGTCGAGGACGGTACGCGGCCCGTCGACCGCACGGTTCTGCTCGCGCTCGAAGTCAGGCTCGGATTCACATAATCGGAGGGCCATCCTGTGCATCGCTCCTTGCTTCCCGGGGCAGGAAGCCACGGTCGGTCCGGTCTACCGTCGCGGCTCGATCCTCCACTTCGTTCCGTCGGGCCGATCCTCCAGGACCACCCCCAGAGCCGTCAGGCGATTGCGAACCTCGTCGGCCAGAGCGAAGTTCTTGTCCTTGCGGAGCCGCGTGCGCAGCTCGAGCAAGAGTTCGAGCAAGGGCGTCGTCAGACCGGCACCGCCGGCCTGGGGCCGCGCCGGTGGCTGCCGAAACAGACCCAGGATCTGGCTCAGCTCACGGAGCACCGTCACCGCGGCGAGATACGCCGGGGCATCACCCGAGGTCGCCACGGACGTTGCCGCCATCCGGTTCACGGCGTGAGCGATCTCAAAGAGCTCTCCAAGAGCACCTCCGGTATTGAAATCGTCGTCCATCGCCTCGAGAAATTGCTGGCGCTGCTCGGCGATCCCGGCAGGGAGGGCGGGAGCGGGGGTTGCGTCGTCCCGGCGCGTCGGTGCTTCGAGAGTGTAAAACGATTTTCCGGTCAGCTCCTCGAATCGCTCGAACGCCCTGTAGAACGTTTGCAGCCCCCGCTCGATCTCCTCGAGCCGGGTCGGGCCGTAATCGATCGGCCGCCGGTAATGGCTGGAGAGTAAGAGCGCCCTCAATGTGTCTGGCGCGTGCGCCTTGAGCAGGTCGCTCATGAGCACGATCGTACCAGGGTCGGACTTGGAGATCTTCCTGCCGTCCTTGGTCAAGAGCCCGTTATGCAACCAGTACGACGCGAACGGCACTCCGGTGTACGATTCGGACTGAACCACCTCGTTCTCATGGTGCGGAAAGACAAGGTCGAGCCCGCCGCCGTGGATGTCGAAATGAGCACCCAGGTACCTCATGCTCATGGCCGAGCATTCAATATGCCAGCCGGGACGGCCTGGTCCCCACGGGCTCTCCCACGAGGGCTCGCCGGGCTTGGAGCTCTTCCAGAGCGCGAAATCGCCCGGATTGCGCTTCAAGGTGGAGGCCTCGATCCGGGCGCCGGCCACCAGCTCTTCGGGATCTCGGTGGCTGAGCTTACCGTAATCCGCGGCACGGGTCACGTCGAAGTAGACGTCGCCCCCGGACGGGTAGGCAAACCCCTTGTCGATCAGCCCCGCGGTGATCTCGATGATCTCGGCGATGTGCTCGGTGGCGCGGGGCATCTCATCGATCCCGCCCTCGCCCCGAGCGACGCCCAGCGCCTCGAGGCAGTCGAGATAATCCCGGGTCACCTGCTCGGCCAGCTCCTTGACCGTCGTCCCGTCCTGCTGGGCCTGAACGATCAGCTTGTCGTCCACGTCGGTGATGTTGACCACCCAGGTGACTCGGTAGCCGAGATAGACGAGGTAGCGCTTGATCGTATCAAAGATCACCGGTCCGACCATGTGGCCGATGTGGCTTTTCGAGTAGACCGTCGGCCCGCAAACGTACATGCCGACCTTGCCGGCGGCGACCGTGTTGAAGGGCTCCTTGGTCTGACTCAGCGTGTTATAGACTCGCAAAGGCATGGATATTCATCTCAGAGTCAGATCGGCTCGCGGCCGCCGAGGTTCAGTTCGTGGGATCGAGCCGGTCAACCGACCTCACCCTGTCGGATAAGTACGACGGCATGACAGGAGATGGCCTCGCCACGTCCCACCGGCCCGACGTGCTCTCCGGTCTTGGCCTTGACGTTGACCGCCGGCTCGACGAGCCGGAGCAACCGGGCCAGGTTGGCTCGCATGGCCGCCTTGTGCGGTCCAAGCTGCGGTTCCTGGGCGTGGACGATCAGGTCGCAGTTGACCACGATCCAGCCCGTCAGCGAGAGCCGATCGACGACCTCGGCCAGGAGCCTGGTACTGTCGAGCCCGCGCCATTTCGGGTCGGTATCCGGATAGTGCTCGCCGATGTCTCCCAGTCCTGCCGCGCCGAGCAAGGCATCGGCGAGCGCATGACAGACGACATCAGCGTCGGAGTGCCCTGCCAGGCCCCGGGGGTGATCAATCCTCACACCCGCCAAGATCAACGGCCGCCCCTCCACCAGTCGATGCGTGTCGTGCCCGATCCCTACTCGCAAGGCGATCATCTCCCGCCGGAAGGGCGCCAGCCAGGCCACTGGCCACTCGCCTCCAAGGCGCCCGAGACGTTGCACTTCGCCGCGGAGCGACTGTCCCCCGCAACAGGGACCAGGCCCGCGCCTTCTGCGCGCAAATAGTAGCGACTCTTCCCGTTTCTGGCTATCCCTGGCCGCAACTCTCGCGGTTGTTCCCTTTTTTCCCGTGGAAATCAGGAATTTGGGAAGAATTGTCTCAAGAACTATACTTCTGTATATACACACAGCGATGCAATCACGTTCAGGAGAAAATTCATAAGTCCATTGTGTTACTAGATTTATGGATAAGCGCGAAAACAGCAGTTGCCGTTGGCATTCATCGTGCGTATTTATTTTCTCGTGTTCGCGGCCCCAGCAAGGACGCCCCGGAAAACGGAAGCAAGGCCTTGAACGGGCAACTGCGAAGGAATCAGACGAGTTGACAAGATGTTCTGCCCCTCAGCAAGGAGGATGCAATGCTAGTATTGAGCCGCAAGGTGAACGAGAAGATCGTGATCGACGGCGACATCGTGGTCACGGTGGTCAAGCTCGAGGGCGGCCAGGTTCGCCTGGGCATCGAGGCACCCGGGCACGTCAAGGTCTTCCGGCAGGAGATCCTGGGAAAGGCGGGGCGGACGCCAACCCACGATCCGCTGGTCGCGGCCGGCGTCTAGAGTATTGTAACCGCCTGGGCGTTCCGGTTCTGTTCCCGGAACCGCTTTTCCAACTCGTGTCATGCCTCGCCTGGATGCAGGCCTCATCTGACGACGCGCGAGGTCAATCAGACAACCAAGATCGGCGGCTTGCCTCTTGGCGTTGTCCACTAGCAATGGTATATTTACGAGTTCCTGCCGATTCGTGCGTGAATCGCGGATCCTCGAGGGGTATGATGTTTCATCGCGCGCGGTCGGCGATAACAACTGTTTTCGCCGTGATCGGTGGCGGCACGAGCGAGGCCGCCCGCCATGGAGACGCTGTGCACTTCCGGTGCGCTGTCGGTCACGGCAAACCTTGGAAAGGAAAGAGAGAACGCGACTGTGGTGAAGTTACGGGTTCGTGCTGGAGAGTCCATTCAGGAAGCGGTCCGCCGTTTCCGCAAACTATGCGAGCGAAGTGGGTTACGTAAGGAAATGCGGCGGAAAGCATACTACGAGAAGCCAAGCGAGCGGCGCCGTCGAGAGGAACTGAAGCGATTGCGTAAAGCTCGCCAGCACCAGACTGCCCGGGTCTAACTGCTTTCGCGTTCCAGACTGGCTGGATCCATCATTTCCGGATCTCGATGGTTGCCTTGGCAAGGCTGGCTCAGCGGGGCTGGTCTTCCCGTGGGCGGCGGGGTTTTCCGCCGCTTCAGACGCGAACATCCTGCACGCTTGCCAAACTGCGGGGATAGCGTCGCCGGATGGGCTCAACCTCGATCGCCACGAAGTCCTCGACCTGGCGTGATGACCGTCCCACGAACTGGCTCGGATCCATCACCTTCTTGAAATCCAGGGGTGGGAACGCAGGATCGTTGCGGAGGCGGTCGATCAGGTCGTTGTCGCCGGCTCCTGACTTGAGCCGTTCGGCAGCCGCCAGGGAGTGCACGCGGATTCGCTCGTGGAGCGTCTGGCGATCGCCCCCGGACGATACGGCAGCCATGAGCAGGTTTTCCGTGGCCATGAACGGCAGTTGCTCGGAGACGTGCCGGGCAATCACGGCCGGATGGACGACGAGTCCGGGAACGATGTTCCCATAGAGGTTCAAAACGGCGTCGGCAGCGAGAAACGCCTGCGGCAGGATCAAGCGGCGGACCGCGCTGTCGTCCAGGGTGCGCTCGAGCCACTGGGTGGCCGACGTCTGGCTGGCCGCTGCTGGAAGGGCCAGAATGAACCGGGCGAGCGAGCACAATCGCTCGGCCCGCATGGGATTTCGTTTGTAGGCCATCGCGGAGGAGCCGATCTGCTCGGCCTCGAAAGGCTCTTCGAGCTCGCGTTCATGCGCCAGCAGCCGGAGATCCATACCGAAGCGATGAGCACTCTCGGCCAGCCCCGCCAGGGCTCCCACGACCTGGGAATCGATTTTGCGCGAATAGGTCTGCCCTGAGACCGTGCAGGTCCGCTCGAAGCCGAACGCGGCAGCGACCAGGCGATCGAGGGCCTCGACCCTGGCATCATCCCCGTTGAACAGGGCCAAGAAGCTGGCCTGGGTACCTGTGGTCCCCTTGACGCCCAGAAACCTGAGCTCGGAGCGTCGGCGCTCGATTTCCGACAGGTCGAGGATCAGCTCCTGGCACCAGAGCGTCGCCCGCTTGCCCACGGTCACGAGCTGGGCCGGCTGGAAGTGGGTGTATCCCAGGCAGGGAAGGTCCTTCCATCTGAGGGCGAAGTGCGCGAGGTCGTCGATCACCGCAACGAGCTGATCGCGGAGCAGGTCGAGGGCTTCTCGAATCAGGATGAGGTCGGTGTTGTCGGTCACAAAACAACTGGTCGCTCCCAGATGGATGATCGGGCGGGCCACGGGCGCCGCATCCCCCAGCGCGTGGATGTGGGCCATCACGTCATGTCGAAACCGCCGCTCGTAGGCTTCAGCGGCGGCAAAATCGATGGTCTCGACCTGGGAGCGGAGCGCTTCGATCTGTTCGGCGCTGATGTTCAGCCCCAGCGTGCGCTGGGTCTCGGCCAGTGCGACCCAGAGCCGGCGCCATGTGGAAAACTTGACCTGGGGCGACCAGAGCCAGGCCATCCGCCGGCTGGCGTAGCGAACGATCAGGGGATTGTCGTAAACGTCGTAATTACTCATCGGCGAATATTCGCAAACCTGTCATTCAGCTCTGCCATTCCGGAGGACTGACGTCAGTTCCCACGGTGTGGAGTCGAGAAGCTCCCGGGCCGTCACATTCCGCCCAGAGCGTGGGCACGGCTGACGCGAGTGATGGCGTGGTAGAAGGCGGCGGTTCGCATGGAGATTTGCTTGCGCTCGGCCAGGTCGTACGTCTCGCCGAACGCGTCGACCAGGCGTTTTTCCTCTTCGCGCCGGATCTGTTCCAGAGGCCAGCGGAAGTGCTGGAGGTTCTGAACCCATTCAAAGTAGCTGACGATGACCCCGCCCGCGTTGGCCAGGATGTCGGGGACGACGGGGATGCCGCGGGCATTGAACACCAGGTCGGCCTCGGGCCAGGTCGGGCTGTTGGCCGCTTCGATGATCAGCTTGGCCCCAACGGCCTGGGCCAGCTCTTTATCGAAGACGCCTCCCAGGGCCGCGGGGATCAGGACGTCGACCGGCGACCTCAAGAGCTGGTCGTTGGTGGCAGGGTCTCCACCCTTGAACCCGACGATTTTCCGGTTCACCGCGACGTGCCGGTCCAGTTCGGCGATGTCCAGTCCCGACGGATTCATGACCGCGCCGTACGCGTCAGAGACGGCCACGATCTTGGCCCCCTGCCGCCAGAGGAAGCGGGCGGTGTGACTGCCCACGTTACCGTAGCCTTGAATCGCGCAGGTCGAGCCGGCGATCGACCTCTTGAGGCGGCCCAGGACCTCGCGGGCGATGATCGCAACCCCGTAACCCGTGGCCGCCTCGCGGCCCTCGGACCCGTGGAACTCGACCGGCTTGCCGGTGACGCAGGCCGGGTTGAATCCCTCGAACTTGCCGTATTCGTTCATGATCCAGGCCATCACCTGAGCGTCGGTTCCCACGTCAGGGGCGGGTATATCCTTGAAGGGCCCGATCATGTCGTGAATCTTCTCGATGAACCTGCGGCTGAGTCGCTCCAGCTCACCGCGGGAGAGCCTCGTGGGGTCACAGTTGATACCCCCCTTGGCACCTCCGTAAGGAAGGTCCACGAGCGCGGTTTTCCAGGTCATCAGGCTGGCCAGCGAGCGGGCTTCATCCTGATCGACCAGGGGATGATAGCGCAACCCTCCTTTGTACGGCCCGCGCGCATTGTCATGCTGGACCCGGTAGCCGATAAAGTTGCCGATCGCTCCCGAATCGAGCTCGATGACGACCTCGACCCGGACCTCGCGCTCGGGGGTGACCAGGAGGGTCCGAATGTTCTCGGTGAGGCCAAGCAGCTTGGCGGCCTGGTCAAAATAAAGGCTGGTGGCCTCGAAGGCTTGCATCGGCAGGTCAATCCAAGGATAACGGATCAATGGGAATCGGCAACGGCCGGTGACACCTGGCCCCGATCCTAACGGACCACCTCCCCCCCTCGCAATGGTCCTGGCGGCCAGTCCCGCCGCAGGGGGAAAATCGGCACGAAAGTGATGGTCGGGATTGATCTTGTGCGGTTCGCCGGACTTGCCGTCCCCGACCGGCGGGGGGGCCGGCGCAGGCGCTTTGAGACCCTCGACCGCGCGACCAACCCGGGCCGAAAAAGGAAAGAGGCAAGCTCTCATGCAGCCCTGGCGACTCGCGGATATCACCTACGGTCAAATCAAGTCGGGCCCTCCCTACGAGGTCGCGGTACTGCCTCTGGGAGCGACCGAGCCGCACAACCTTCATCTCCCCTACGGTACCGACAGTTTCCAGGTGGAGACCATCGCCAGCCGCGCCTGCGCCCTGGCCACCGAGCAGCGAGCGCGGGTGCTCTTGCTGCCAACCATTCCGTACGGCACGGAAACCAACCAGATGGGATTTCCCCTGGCCATGAACCTCAATCCCTCGACGCTCTGCCGGGTCATCACTGACCTGGTCGATTCGCTGGCGACGCACGGCATTCGCAAGGTCCTGCTGCTCAACGGCCACGGCGGCAACGACCTGAAGTGGGTCCTCCGCGAGCTGCATCGAGCCACGCCGGTCCATCTCTTTCTGTGCAACTGGTACCAGGTTGCGGCCGACGGTTACGCGTCGATCTTCGAGGCCAAGGATGACCACGCCGGCGAGATGGAGACGAGCATGGGCCTGGCCCACTTTCCCGAGCTGGTGGCACTTGAGCAGGCCGACGCCGGGGCCGTTCGCCAGAGCCGGTTCTCGGCGGTCAACAGGGGATGGGTCGAGATCACCCGCCCCTGGCACATCCTGACCACCAACTCGGGGTCGGGAGATCCCCGGGCCGCCACGGCGGCCAAGGGCCAGGCTTTGACCGATGTCGTCTGCGAGCGGATCGGGACCTTCCTGGTGGAGCTCGCGCGGAGCCCGCTCGACGAAGTCTTTCCTTTTTAAGCAACGCGCCGCGGAGCCTGGACCGATACGTGGTGCAGCGAGCGGAGACCGACGCCATGGCGGCTCATAGGCAGTTCACACCATTTCCTTGCGGAATCCTCATGTCAGGCAGCGTGATCATCTCCATCCTTTGCGTTTCACTGTGCGGATGTTCCAGGCCCACCGCCCAGCGGACCGAGACCGAGGCCCCCGGAACGGGACCGGAAGCGGCAGGCGGCTCGCGCAGGGCTGCGGGACCGGCCGCGGAACTCAAGGAATTCACGCTGGTTGGCGAGGTGAAGAAGGTCGAGAAGGAGACGCGAGAGATCACCATCCGCCACGAGAAGATCGCCGGATTCATGGAAGCCATGACCATGCCGTTCCGCATTGACGACCAAACGGTCCTGGACGAGCTGCGGCCGGGCGACCAGGTCGAGGGTAAATTACAGGTCCAGCACGAAAACGGCCAGACCAAGGATTACCGGCTTGTTGACCTGAGAGTGGTCAAGCCCGCGCTCGCCGCTCCGCTGGTCCTCGATCTCGCGGGACCAGCGCCGCAGCTTCGAACCAGGCCAAAACGCCTGGAACCCGGCGACCCGGTGCCTGATTTCGCGATGACCGGCCAGGATGGCAAGACCTTCAAGCTTTCCGACTTGCGCGGCTACGTGGTGGTGCTCACGTTCATCTACACCCGCTGCCCCCTGCCCGATTTTTGCCCGTACATGGACCGCAAGTTCTCGGACCTCGCCATGTCAATCGGTGCTTTTCCCAGCCGGGCCGAGAAGATCCGGCTGTTCTCGGTCTCTTTCGACCCCGACCATGACACACCGGAGATCTTGCGCAAGCATGCCCAGATTCGAGGGGCGACCCCCCCGCTCTGGACCTTCGCGGTCGCCTCCCACGAGGAGCTGGCCAGAATCACCGGGCCGCTGGGCCTGGTCTACGGTCCCCTTAAGGATGAAATTATCCATAACCTTTGCACGGCGGTCATCGACCAGAACGGCCATCTCGTGCGGCTCGAAGTCGGTACCCAGAGAAACAAGTGGTCATCTGCCGAGCTCCTCAAGACCGTATACACCTTGGTTCCCGCCTTCCAGAAATGACCACGCGAGCGCTTGAAGGTCTCTCGATTGGTGTCGTTCCGTCTTGTTGGAACATTCGATCCTACAAGCCTTTGTGAATCAGACCATGGCTTGCGGCGGCCGGTCTCCGAAAGGGTTCGTACTGCTCGATCCAACAAGTTGACGAATCTAAGCCATTAAAGATTGCAGATCGTGGTTGACATTTGTTAGAATAGCACTAAGATGTCGACAATCACCCACGTTGAGATACGTTCGCGCAATGTCGTGAACGTGGCGTTGACGGACCGCGGTTGTCCATGCCCCAATCCATGGGTAGTCGCATCGATGGATTGAGCTTCCTGGCACTGGCGTTCCTCGACGAGATGCGGGCTGTATCTGGACGTCGACAGAAGACGGGCCGTGCCCGATCCGTGGGCGTTTGCGTCGGTACGGGTCAGAGCAGGCGGCGGCGAGTTTCTGACGGGTAATCAAGCAGATCGTCACGCTGAGGAGAGCAGTCCCATGGCAGTAACGAAGACCAGTCCCAAGACCGCGGTCGCGACTCGGGCGACCAACAGCAAAGCCAAAGGCGTCAAGGCCGCCGATCAGCGGTTCCAGCAGGCCAAACGGGCGTCGATCCTGCTCAAGCATGTGAGCGACCCCACCCGGCTTCAGGTTATCTTGATCCTCTCCGAGGGTGAGCGCCATGTCGGCGCCCTCTGTGCCCAGCTCAGCCAGAGCCAACCGGCCGTCAGCCACCACCTGGCGCTATTGCGGCACGGCAATATCATTGCCCCTCGCCGCCAGGGCAAGAACAACTTCTACAGCTTGACCGACACCGGCTCCGAGCTGGCGCAAGTCGTCAAGAACTTGATCGCCTGAGCAGCAATTCAGATGTTCCACCTGGAACACAACGACGCTTGTAAGTCGCCATCCTGGCTGTACCCACGGAAGCCCTGCCGGCACTCCAGTCCGATCGAGAAAGGGACGCATTCCACAATCCGGAAGCCGTCCCTTTTCTTGGTCCGGGAATTCTCCCGAGCGAGCTCACCCATTTCTTGGTAACGAATCATCATACTTTTCGTTCTTGTTCTTCATTGCCGGCGTCTCATGGCAAGATTCGTTGCCCCAGCACGGTATTGAGCCCCAGCATGCTGCGGCGGTGCCGGACCACGGTGTCGAGGTAGGCCTTCACAGTGTCGTTGTAAGTCCGCTGTGCCTGGATGAAAGTGACGCGGTTGATCTCGCCGCCCCGAAACAGTTTGAGCCGGTCATCCAGTGAGCTTCTTGAGGTCGGCAGGACCTGGGTCCGGATCCGCTCGACGATCTGCCCGCTCACCTGGTATTCTCTGTCCGCCTGCTGCACTTCCGTGACGATCCGGCGCTGGATTCCTTCGAGCTCGATCTGCGATTGGGTCACATTCTGACGGGCCCGTTCGATGTTGCCCTGGTTGCGGTTGTAGACCGGCAGGGGAATCGTCATGCCCAGGGCCCACGCGGGTGCGGTCTGCTTGCCGAACGGAGCGTTGTTCTGATAGGTGAAAGGCTGATACAGCAAGTAAGCGTCCTGGTAGCGATTGGCCATTGCCAGGCGAACTCCTGACTCCGCGGTTTGCAAACCAAGCCGGTAGGCCAGGGCGTCCGGCCGGCATGAGAGCGCGATGCGCACCAGTTCGTCCAGCGGCGGCGGAGCGGGCCCCCGGTCCTGGATGCTGCCGCGAACATCGAACGACTCGGCCTGGTCCGGAGGAAGATTCAGCATCATCCCCAGGGTTCGCTTGGCCTTGCGCAGGTTCTCCTCGGCGTCGAGCACACCGACCTCGGCGATCTGCCGCTGGGTCTTGACCTCGTTGACGTCGGCTCGCGAGCCGAGATCCTTCTCGTAGAGCAACTGCGTCTTCTGTTGCAGCACATCGAGCCCCGCGACGCTCGCCTTCGTGTAGCTCAGCGTCTGCCGGGCCGCCAGGACTTCGACAAAGGCCGTGTAAAGATTGTTGATCTCCATCCGGACCGCATCCTGGTACTGGGCCTCGGTCACCTTGAGGGCCCGAGCGGCGTAGTCGGTCCGGGCCCGCCGCTTGTGCGAAAAATCAATTGGGTGTGAAATGTTCAAATCATACTGGGTTGGGCCGCCCGGCTTCCGGTCCGAGAAGGCGCCGTAGGGCACAAGCTGGGAATCCGCGTAGACGATCGGATTGGCGCGCAGGCTGGCCGTCAAGATATCGGCGCGCGCCTGGGGGATTTCCATGAACTTGGACCGCAGGTCGTAGTTGTTCTTGATCAGCAGCTCGATGGCCTGGTCGAGCGTCAGGCCATCGACCGGTCCCTCGCTCTCCTCCCCGGTCGGCAGAGCCAGGGTTCCGTAAAGCGGCGATCGAGGCACGCGTAAAGGCTGAGGAGCAGTGATGCCCAAGCGCCGCTGAACCTGGCCAGCCTGTCCCGGGGTCGTGATGGCAGCCGGAACCCGGGGAGTCGCGGTGCCAATCCGATTCAAGAGCAGTTCATCCCGGCCCGGCTGGGTTCCGAGAATCATGGCCCCGGCCCCGGGCATCGGTCCCAGCCGAGACTGGGTCGATCCCGGAGTAAGGGTAGCCGCACCGGAGATCTGCGTCGTCTCGATTGTCGGTGCCTGGCCCCACCCCCGGTCAGGGAAGAGAAGCAACCCGAGAATGGACCAGAAGATCAGAGTTTCCCTGACTCGGCGCATCGCTCTACCGGTCTCCTCCGCCCCGCCTTCACCGAAGGCCGGTGCTTTCCCAAAGTCCTGAGATCGGGCGCGTCCTGTCGCTTCGCTCAAGGGGTGTTTTCACGATTTTATCGGATCAACTCAAAGCCCGAGTTAAACCGAATTTATCAGGTCAACCCAAGCGTGACAAAACCCCTGTAACTCACAAAATCGACAGAACTGGAATAACCCCCGTAATTCTCTCCAGCCGGCGGCGAGCAGCAGCGCCACGCGCACCTGGAAAACCGACTGGCACCTGTCGCGAACCCGACTGCCCAGATAAGTTAGACGCCAGTTGGCGGGGTGAGATCGGCGGGTTTCGCGGGGCCAGCGGAGACAAACCACGATGATCACGATCAGTCAGGGCATGGTGAGAACCTGTACCGGTGTTAGCCGGCGCGACTTCTTGCGCGTCGGGGGCGTGGGTTTGGGCTCGCTCGGCCTCTCCTTGGCCGATCTGAACGCGCTCGCGACCGATCATGGCCGGCGGGACCGCGCGGTCATCTTGTTGATGCTGGTGGGCGGACCGAGCCAGCTCGAGACCTGGGACCCCAAGCCCGATGCACCGCGTGAGATCCGGGGCCCCTTCGGCTCGATTGCCACCCGCGTTCCCGGAGTTCGGATCAGCGAGCATCTGCCCCGTCTTGCCGCGCGGACGGATCGCCTGGCGCTAGTGCGTTCGGTTCACCTATGAGGCCGCGCCGATCCATGAGACCGGGCATCAGCTTCTGCAAACCGGGCGGCTTTGCCGGCCGGGCGAGGAGCACCCGCACATTGGAGCCGTGGCGTCGCGGTTGCTCGAAACCAGGAGTCCATTGCCTCCCTTCGTGATCCTACCCGGGCCAATCGAGAACACAGGAGTCCAGGTGCCCCACGGTCAATCAGCCGGTTGGCTGGGTGCGGCGTACGAACCGTTTCACCTCGCCGGCGATCCGGCCTCGCCAAGATGGGATCCCCGGTCCACGCTGGATCAGGCGCGGCGTTTTCTCGACCGGGCAGCAAGCCAGTGGGGTGCACCGGGCGAGGCCCTTGTGGCTGCGGCCAATCCTCTCCTCGGCCGCCCTGTGACCACCGCCTTCCAGCTCGCCGAAGAACGCGACGCGCTGCGCGACGCCTACGGGCGAAACACGTTTGGCCAGAGCTGCTTGCTGGCGCGAAGGCTGGTCGAGGCGGGCGTTCGCCTGGTTACCGTGAACATGTTCGAGACCGTTTTCAACAAGGTCACCCGGGACTGCCACGGCTCGGCTCCCTTCAGCACGCTCGACGATTACTCCGGGCACCTTCTGCCGACCCTCGACCAGGCCCTCTCAACGCTTCTGGACGACCTGGGAGCCCGCGGTCTTCTGGACTCGACCATGGTGGTTGCGACCGGCGAATTTGGCCGCACCCCGAAGCTCAACGCCGTGGGCGGCCGTGACCACTGGCCGGGCGTCTGGAGCGCGCTACTGGCCGGAGGAGGCGTTTGCGGAGGCCAAGTAATCGGCGCCAGCGATCACCACGCCGAGGCTCCCGCAAGCCGTCCAGTGTCGCCACAGGAATTGCTCGCCACCATGTACCACAGCCTGGGAATCTCGCCCGATCAATCCCTGCAAAGCGCCGCGGGCGAGTCATTCGCCCTTATCGAGGACGCACGGCCGATCGGGGAGCTGTTTTCTTGAGTGCGGCGAGCAGTGACATCCCGTCTGACTCAGGCGCCCACCTGCGGATTCGTCTTGGGCGAACGGCAGGAATCCCTTTACCTGCCGCTCGCTGACTCGAGGTTTGATCGTGATGTCGTACCGCAGCAGGGTGGCCGATCGTTTCAAGACCGAGTGCGAGAGCGAAGCCGATTGTGAGCGATCCAGCCGCCTATCAGGGTAGCGAACACGGCCCAGCTCTCGGGCTCGGGAACCGGGATAGGGTCTGCGGGGACACCCTCCGGAATCAGGAGCAGGGTATGCGTCACCGAAATCCCCCCAAGAGTCTGACTCTCGTCCGCTTGAACCAGGATACGGCCCTGGTTGTCGAGCTGACTGACGTAAGGCAAGTGGAGAGACCAGTTCGGACTCTCACCCATGGGGAGTTGCGTGGAATTGGGCCACGTCATCGAGCTGACCAGACTGGTCAGGTTGGTGAGGGCCTGCGTCTTCGTGTCGTAGAGATATAGGGTGGGGTTGTAGCTCCACCACGCCAGATTATTGACGCCCCCGAAGCCGAGCACTTGCCCTTGCGGTGAGACACCCATGATCCCGACGAAGGTCACACCGGGCGGCCCTTGATAGGTCGTGCCTCCAGACCAGAGCGGAATCGGAGTTCCCCACGAACCACAGCTCTGAAGAATAGGATTTTCGTCGCACTCCAGGCGGGCCAGCCGGGCGGCCAGCCGCTCGGCCTGCTGGTGGGTCGGGAAACACGCCTCGAAGCAGATGTTGGTGGCCCAGAATCGGACCGGCCCCGCATCGTTCTTGAGGTGCCCGCCCTCGACCCTGATGAAGCCGTGGACCCCAGCCGGCCGGTCCAGCCAGGCCGAGACGTTCGTCGCGTTCGCGGGTGTGTCGTAAGCGACCACGAACGGAAAGAGTCCCTCCTCCCCGGCCGCAACCGAGCCGCACATCCAGAGCAGACCTGTAACAACCAGTACTCGGACGCGGGTCATCTGTGGCGCCTCCCCAACCTGAGTTTTTTCGGAGTCACTGCTCCGGTCATACCTCGGAGCCAGGTTGCACCCCAGCCTGGAGGGGAAGCCAGAGGCATCCACGATAAACTTTGATCTCTTCATGGCCCCTTCTGCGCCTTCTGCCTGGGGGCGCGCTTCGCTTCGTGGATGGCCCCTCCTGCGTGCGCCAGGCATCGGATGCAACATCGTGGTTCTTGCCGTAGCCTGAGGAACGAGAGGGCTTTTGGGAGCGAGTTCTCTTCGGTTAGCATAGGTTCGAACGAACTGGCGGTTACGTGGGGGGAATCTGTCCATGACCAGGGTGACAATTGAGCTGGATCGCGAGTTCGAGGAAGCTTTGAAGGGAGTTGCGGCCTCCGAGCACAAATCGGCGCAGGATCTCTGCCGCGAGGTTGTGGAGGGATTCCTCCGCCAACGACTCGCTCGGGCTCGAAGTCCGGAGACGGATCGGTACTCGGCGATGCGGAAGCTGATCGGCATGGTCAAGGAGGGACCGACGGACGCGTCGATCCACCATGATTGGCGCGCCGGGGAGAAGCCGTGAAGGTCTTCATCGACTCGGGTGGATGGCTGTCCGTCGTCATCGAGTCGGACCAGTATCACGAGGCCGGCAGATCGTACTTTGAGGCCTTGATGGCCCTGGGGTCCGCGCTCGAGACGTCCGATTTCGTGCTCGATGAGGTGATCACGCGCTTACGTTACGACGTCGGGCACGGCGAAGCGGTCGAGTTCCTCGGGCGCGTCCGCGAGGCCGTGAATGCGGGGGCATTGACGGTTCATTGGGTTTCGGAAACGCTCTGGGGCAAAGCCGAGGAGATCTTTCTGAAGTATGCGGATGCCCGTCTCTCCTTCACCGATTGCACCTCGTTCGCCTTGATTCACGAACATCCGGTCGATGAGGTCTTCGGCTTCGACGCACATTTCGAGATGATGGGCCACGTCCTCCAGCCCAAGCCCTGACCAGGCAGCGACTAGGATCAGCCTCGCAATGATTGTTCGTAATGAAGAGTCTATCCTGCCTCATTGCCTTGGCTCCGTGGCCGGGCTCTGCGATGGAGAATGGTCCTCGGGCGCGTGTCCAGGCGACGTAGCACGTTCCGCGATTTGCCGATCTTCCTGCTCCCATGGCCAAGTGGGAGGGCTTCGGGTTATGCTGGGTTAAGCTTTTCGGGCTGGGACGGCCCGGGGAACCCAGGCGGTTGCGGAAGTCGAATCCCGAGCAGGGTGAAGCCCGCCGGGAAGTCGCGTGAGGAAACCACGTGGAAGCGACCATCGTGCTGGCCGAGGATGATACCGACTTGCGGGCCCTTTACGCCCAGTGGCTGCGCCGGGCCGGTCATCGGGTCTGGGAGGCGGCCGATGGCGCGGAGGCCCTCTCGGCCGTGATGGCTTACCGGCCCGATCTACTGCTGCTGGACATCTGGATGCCCATCTTGAACGGCCTGGAAGTGCTGGAACATCTCAGCAGGGCCGCTCACGGGGTCGGGCTCAAGGTCGTTGTCCTCTCGCACCAAGGTGACTCCGACACGCGGCTTGAAGGTTTTGCCCTGGGGGTCGTGGATTACTGGACCAAGGATCTCTCGCTCGCCGAGTTGAGCGCCCGGATCGAGTCGGTACTGGGGTCGCCTTCCCCGGCCACAGAGTCCGCGGTGAATGATTGAGCTTGTCCCGGGCCCCGATCGCCATCGAACCGGGCTGGCGACCCTCGGCGCCAACGAGGGTCACCGGCGCCGGCGGAGAGGGAACTGACCCAACTGCCATGCTCGACGAATACCAGGATCGCCTCGACTTTCTGTACAGCCGCCTGAATTACGAATGGGTGGGAATGCCCAGGATTCCGGCCGAGTTGCGGCTGGGGCGAATGCGACGGCTCCTGAGGGGCCTGGGTGACCCTCACCTCGGACTGCGAGTGATTCACATTGCGGGGACCAAAGGCAAAGGCTCGACGGCCGCGATGATGGCGGCCGCGCTCACGGCCTCCGGGCTGCGTACCGGACTGTACTGTTCGCCTCATCTGCACCGCCTGGAGGAGCGCTTCTGCATCGACGGCCGGCCGGCTTCGCCGCGCGAGCTGGTCGAGCTGGTGGACGATGTCCGGGTGGTCGTCGAGAAGCTCGAGCTGGACGATCCGCACCTGCTGCACCATCGGGGACCGACCTTCTTCGAGATCACGACGGCCATGGGGCTCTTGCATTTTGCCCGCCGGCAGGTTCAGGCCGTCGTGCTCGAGGTCGGCATGGGGGGGCGGCTCGACTCGACGAACGTGGTTCACCCCGTACTCTCGATCATCACCAGCATCGCCTTCGACCACGTCCGGCAACTGGGCAGCACCCTGGATGCAATCGCCACCGAGAAAGCCGGAATCCTCAAGCGGTCGCGACCGGCGGTCAGCGGGGTGCGTGACGCCGAACCGCGCCGGGTGATCGCCCGCTTCGCGGCCCAGCGGCGATGCCCGCTTCACGAGCTGGGCATCGACTTTGTTTTCGAGACCCTGCTGCCGCGGCAGCCGCTGGTGCGCCCCACTCCCTGCGAGGTCCATGCGCAAACCTGGCGGACCGACTGGGGCACGCTCGAGCTCCCCTTGATTGGCCCACACCAGGCGCACAACGCCGCGGTCGCACTGGCGGGGCTGGACCTCCTGGCCGAGGTCGAACCCTCACTTGTGGTCGACCGCGAAGCGGTCATCCGCGGCTTTTCGAACCTGCGCTGGCCGGCGCGCGTGGAGGTGCTCGGCGAGTCGCCCTGGGTGGTGCTCGACGGCGCCCACAACGTGGTCTCGGCCCAGGCGCTGGCCACGACGCTCTTGACGTGCTTCCCCGCGTCGCCGCGGACACTGGTCTTCGGCACGACTCGCGACAAGGACCTGCCAGGCCAGCTGCGAGCGTTGCTTCCCTTGTTCGACAGCCTGATCGCGACCCGGTACGTGGAGAACCCGCGGTCTGTCCCCCCGGAAGACATCGCCCTGGCGATTGCCGCCATCGACGGGCGAACCGCGCGTATCACCCAGGATCCGGCGGCAGCCCTCGATCTGGCCCTGGTCTGCGTGACCGGCCCTCTGGCCCTGGTCTGCGTGACCGGCTCGCTCTTCCTGGCTGCCGAGACCCGGGGAATCATGCTCGGGCAGCCGTCGGTGCGGCCGGTCACTGGCGTCGTGATCTGAACCGGCCGGTTCCCTCTTTTGCTTGTCAGCGGCACCCGGGCGCCACAGTTGGAGAGATGACGATGAAAGACGGATTCTGGCTCCAGGTCGGAGCCATTTGGGGGTTCCTGGCGGTGGCCATGGGCGCCTTCGGAGCGCATGGCTTGAAAGATCGGCTGGCCGAGCTGGGACAGGCGGCGAATTTCCAGACCGCCGCGCACTATCAGATGTACTGTGCTCTGGCGCTGCTGGCCGTGGGGTCGTTGATCCTGTCGGGCCGGTCGGGCACCGCAGCCGCGGTCGCCGGCTGGGCGCTGCTTATCGGCTCGCTGATCTTCTCTGGAAGCCTCTACCTCCTGGCCGTGACCGGCCTGAAGTGGCTGGGGGCAATCACCCCGCTGGGCGGTGTCGCGATGCTGGTCGGCTGGGCTGCCCTGGCGGTGGCGGCGGGCGCGGAAAAAGGTTAAGAACAGATGGCGGATGGCGGATGGCGGATGGCAAATGGCGGATGGCAAATGGCGGATGGCAAATGGCGGATGGCAAGTGATAGATGGCAGATGGCGGATCATACAGGACACGAATGTGCAAGTAGCGGTGTCCTGGACGTTTGCCATTTGCCATTCTGCCATTTGCCATTCTGCCATCTGTCATGACGGTTCCGGTCCCTTTTCTTGATTCTGTGAAATATGCCTAAATACATCATCTCAGTCACTGCCGCTGACCGTGTGGGGATCGTCTACTCGGTCACTGGGGCCTTGCTGGACCTGGGGGGAAACATCCTCGAGCTCAGCCAGACAGTCATGCGCGGCTATTTCACGATCATCCTCGAAGTCGAATTTCCAGTAACGCACTCGGCCAGCCAGCTCGCCGACACAATCCTTGACCGGGGCAAGCGGTTTGACCCCCAGGTCCTGGTCACCGAGGTCAGGAACGAGAGCCTCAAGCCGGCGGTTCCGTCGGGCGAACGGTTCATCCTGACCGTGCTGGGCGATGACGCCCCGGGGATCATTCACGGCATCGCCGGCTGCCTCGCCGCGCATGGAGTGAACATCGTTGACCTGCACGCACGGCTTGACGCCGCGCGGTTCTCGATGGTGATGGAGGCCATGATCCCCCAGGACCTCACGCCCGAGACGATCCGCTCGGAGCTCGAGCGGTGCGGTCGGGACAACAAGATCGAGGCCTACGTCCAGCATGAGAACATCTTTCTGGCGACCACCGAGCCGGGCCCCGTCCGGGTCGGGCCGGCCGTCAGAACTCAAGGAGACGCCCTTGCATCGCACTGAAGACGTTCTGGCCACGCTCAGCATGATCCGCCAGTACAAGCTCGATGTCCGCACCGTGACCATGGGCATCGACCTTCAGCCCTGTGCCGCGCCGGATCTGTCCACGTTGTGCGACCGGATCCGCGAGCGTCTGGTGCATTATTCCGGCCGGCTGCGCGCCGTCTGCCGCGAGGTCGAGGGGCGATACGGCATCCCGATCGTGAACCGCCGGATCGCGGTCAGCCCGATCGGCTGGGTGGCCGCCGGCCAGCGGACGGAGGGCCTCCTGGCCATCGCCCGGACGCTCGACGCGGTGGCCGCTGAGGTCGGGGTGGATCTGGTCGGCGGCTTCAGTGCGCTGGTCCAGAAAGGCTGGACCGAGGCAGAGCGCCGGCTGATCGCCTCGCTTCCCGAAGTGCTCTCGACGACCGAGCGCGTCTGCGCGTCGGTGAACGTGGGGACGACCGCGGCGGGAATCAACATGGATGCCATTCTCGCCCTGGGGCACGTGCTCAAGGAAACGGCCGAACGGACCAGGGACCACGACGGTTTCGGCTGCGCCAAGCTCGTGATCTTCGCCAACGCCCCCAGCGACAACCCGTTCATGGCCGGTGCCTTTCACGGTCCCGGCGAGCCCGACTGCGTGATCAACATCGGAGTCAGCGGCCCGGGAGTGGTCAAGGCGGCCGTCGAGGACCTGGTCACCCACTCTCACACCGGGCCCACGCTCGGCGACATCGCCGAGGAGATCAAGAGCACGGCCTTCCGGGTCACCCGGGTGGGTGAGCTGATCGGCCGCGAGGTTGCCGCTCGGCTGGGGGTCAGCTTCGGGATCGTGGACCTGTCGCTGGCACCAACCCCGCAGGTGGGCGACAGCGTCGGCGAGATTCTCCAGGCGATGGGCGTCGTCCGGATCGGAGCGCCCGGCTCGACCGCGGCCCTGGCCCTGCTCAACGACGCCGTAAAAAAGGGCGGATCCTTCGCGTCATCGAGCGTCGGTGGGCTCTCCGGTGCGTTCGTGGCCGTCAGCGAGGATGCCGCGCTGGCCCGCGCGGTCGAGGCCGGCGACCTCACGCTCGCCAAGCTCGAGGCCATGACCGCCGTCTGCTCGGTCGGCCTGGATATGATCGCCGTTCCGGGCGAGACCGATGCCGAGACTCTTGCCGCCCTGATCGCCGACGAGGTCGCCATCGGCGTGATCAACCACAAGACGACCGCCGTGCGAGTCATTCCTGTCCCCGGTAAGAGTGCTGGCGACCGCGCCGTCTTCGGCGGCCTCTTTGGCGAGACTGCCATCCTTCCCGTCCACGCCGCGGGCGGCTCGACGGCCTTCGTCCGTCACGGCGGCCGCATTCCCGCACCGCTTTCCAGCCTTCGAAATTAGAAAAACCTCTGGCAGAAATGCGGAAGGTCGTTACACTCTTCGCGATCCAAACGCATTGGACGCACTCGCTCGGACAGCACCCAAAGCATCAGCGGAGGATGGAGTCATGATGACGCCAACACGGATCGTGCGCATGATCGGCATCGCGGGACTGGTCGGCTGGATGGGAATGGTCGGGTGGGTGGCCAAGACCACCCAGGCGCAGAACGGCGGCCAGAACCCGCCAGCTTTGCCACAGGTCGCCACGAAGCCTGACGATCTGACCAAGGCGGCGCCAGAAACGCCCAAGGCGCAGAGTAACGACGTCCCGGCACCCCTGCCGGTCGCACCCGATTCGGTAGCCCCCTCGGCGTCTGATCCGCCTCCCCCGTTGCCCCCGGACGTAAAGCATCACGCGGCCAAAGAAGAGTCACTGTCTACTTCGCCCGCCCTTGGTATCCCTGCGCCAACGCAACAGGCATCAGCGGCGCCAGAACCCGCTGGCCTTCGAACTCTCCCCGAGAGCCAGCCGGCACCACCCACCGACGATCCCGAGCAATCGGCGCAGTCGTTCGTGGAGCGGAACCAGAAGGAAGCCGAGGATCATCTCAGAGCCCTGACTGCCGAGGCCCAGCAGCTTCGGGCCCGCCTGGCCAAGCTGGAATCGGGCATCAAGAAGTGGCAATGTCTGGTGAGCGCCTTGAAGGCTTCCGAGGGGCAACCGATTATCACGACCGCAAACGCCCCCGGTGCCGAGGAGGCGGGAGATCTGGAGCCGATCAAGCCGAGCCAGGCTGGCGGAGCCCGTACCGACAAGCGTGTCAAGTGGGCGACCGCCGCGTCGGCAGCCACCGGCGCAGGTGCTCAGGCGGGCGAAAACGTGAACCCGCCTCAGCAACTCCCCGCCGGGCAACCCCTCCAGGTCGTGGTTCCCGGTTCTGTGCCCAGGTGAACACAATCTGTTCCGTTCACGCCGCGAGGACTTCGGAGAGCAGCGTCCGGGTCGCTTCCTGGCTGGGGGCCTCGAAGATCTGGTCGGGGGGGCCGGACTCGATGATCCGGCCTTCGCCGAAGACGTGCACGGTCTGCGAGACCCGGCGGGCGAAGTGCATGGCGTGGGTCACGACGACCATGGTCAGGCCGTCGCCGGCCAGGTCGGTCATCACCGCCAGGACCTCGGTGGTCATGCGCGGGTCGAGCGCGCTGGTCGGCTCGTCGAACAGGATCACCTGGGGCTCCATGGCTAGGGCCCGGGCAATGGCCACTCGCTGCTGCTGGCCGCCGGAAAGCTGCCGGGGTAGGGCATCCAGCCGTTCCGACATGCCAACGCGCGCCAGCAGCCGGCGCGCTCTCTGGGCAGCCTGTTCCGGATGAATGCCAAGTACGTAGACGGGCCCCTCGATCACGTTCTGCAGCACGGTTCGATGCGGAAACAGGTTGAAGCTCTGGAAGACCATGCCGACCCGCAGGCAAACCTGGCGCTGAACCCTGGCTCGCTCGGCGGCTCCATCGTGGGCGCCAACCCGCAGGCCGTCGATGGTCACAGAGCCCCCCTGGAATGTCTCCAGCCCGTTGAGGCAACGCAGGAGGGTGCTCTTGCCACTGCCCGAAGGCCCGATGATCGTCGCCACCTCGCCGCGCCTGACCGAGAGGTTCACTCCCTTCAGAACCTCGATCGATCCGTGCCACTTGACCAGGTCGTTCACCTCGATCATGCTCATGCCACCGCCCCCCCTTTCACGCCCAGGGTACCCAGCCGCCTCTCAGACCACCGCGAGAACCAGGACAGAGGTAAACTCATCATCATATACAGGAATGACGCGGCCAGAGCGAACTCGATCGCCCCGCCAGTGCCGTTGGCGAGGATCGAGTACTCCTTGGTTAGCTCGATAAGGGTGATGACCGAGCAAACGGAGGTGTCCTTGAACAGGGCGATGAAGTCGTTCGTGACCGGAGGGATCACGATTCGCACCGCCTGGGGAATGAGCACTCGCCGCAGGGCCATCCAGCGCGACATTCCCAGGGCCAGCGCGGCTTCCATCTGGCCCTCGGGAATTGCCTGCAAGCCGGCGCGGTAGATCTCAGCCTCGTAGGCCGAGTAGTTGATGGCCAGCCCGCCGATTCCCGCCACCCAGGGATTCAGCTTGAGCAGATAGAAGAGGACGAAGAGCTGGAGCATCAGCGGCGTGCCGCGAATCAGCTCCACGTAGCCGGTCAGGACGGCTCGCACCGGTATCGGCCCGTAGATCCGGCCGATCGCGATCACCAGCCCCAGGAGCATTGCCAGCGGCATCGAGCAGAGCGACAGGGCGATGGTGACACAGGCCGCTTCGACCAGGCTCGACCAGTACCGGCTCACCAGGGTCCAGCCGCCTTCCGCCTGCCGGCCCGAGATCACTTCGGGTGGGCCGGTGAGTTTTTCCAGCTCACGTTGGGCCTCGCTCCAGATGCCGTATTTTTCGTACAGCCGGCGCAGGTCTCCACGGGCGATCAGCCGGGCCAGTCCCTGGTCCAGGGCGTCACGCAGTGCCCGATCGTTGGCCCTGGTGTAGATCACGTAGTAGCCGTGCGATTCAGGCGGGCCGGCCAGCTCGAGCCCGGGGAACCGGTCAAGGTAGAACCGCGCCGCGGGAACGTCTTGCAGGGTCGCGTCATACTGGCCGTTTTGCACGGCGGTCATGGCGTCGGTGGAACCGCTGAACTGGATTGCCCGGACGTTCTTGCCGCCCTCCAGGGCGGTGAACGTGTCTGCCGCCGAACCGGCCAGTACACCGACCGTCCAGCGGCCGCCGCCCGGGCGAGGCTGCTTCAGGTCGTCCCAGGTGTGGATGGAACTGCCCCGGGGAACCATCAATTGCAGTTGATAGACGTAGTACGGCCGGGTGGCCAGGTAGGCGCGTGCCCGCGGCGGGGTCCACTCGTAGCCATTGACGACGATGTCGCTCTGGCCCAGGTCAAGCAACTGCAGCAGCATCTCCCACTGTCCCTGGCAGAACTCGGGCGCTGCGCCCAGGTCCTTGGCCAGCATCGCCATGAGCTCGACCTCGAAGCCCGTGACCTCGCGCGGGGACTTCGGGTCGGGGTAGGCGTACGGGCCTCCGCCTTCCATGTCGCTGCCGTAGCGGAGCTTTCCAGAGCTGCGGACGTAGTCCAGCCCGGCGCCCTCGGCCAGGGCGAACGACTCGGGTGCCAGGGTGACGAGGCCCGTCAGGATCAGGCCAAGGCAGAAGAGCTGCGATCGGCCAAGGCGGCGAGAGGTGGCCTCGGTCCGGGTTCGGTCAGCGGGAAAAGAGCATGGCCCCGATGGGCCCACGACAACGGGGCGAGCCCCAACAGGCTCGCGAGACAGGAAGTGGTCTGGGTCGGAAGGGTCGGTTGGCGATGCATCGGATTCCGATGCGCCGGAGTTTTCTTCCATCAAGAAACCTCTTTCGCCCCGGGGGCCTCAGGTGCCGAAAGGAATCGAGTTCAATCATTCGGCGATCGCAGCCCAGATTCAAGAGGATTTTTTCGGGTACCGCGGATTCCGCGAATCCTCGGACCAGAACCGCAACCGGGAGCCGAGGTCGCGCAGCTTGCTGGTGTCTTTCGGGGCCTGGTTGCCAGCGGCGGGGTTGCCGTGCTGGGTGCGGTACTTCCTCACCCGGCGCACCCGGCGGCGGACGTCGCGGGGAACGCGGGCCTGGCGCAGCCGGGTCAGCCGGCCGACGTGGAATCGATGGCCCCGCCACTGGACGCGCGTGTTGACGATCGCGTCGAACCAGAGCGGCAGCAGGAGGACGTCCTTGATGGGAGAAAAAAGCAGTTTCCGCAGCTCGGGGAACCGACCGCTCAGCCATCGGGTCTGGAGCGCGTCGCGTGCCACGCCCATGCCGACCAGACCCGCCAGCCCGCCCCAGGCAATCCCTGAATCGCCCGAGAACGCCCAGACCAGGCCCACCGTCGCCAGGTTGGCCATCGGTTCGGACATGAAGGTGTAAGGCGCCATCTGGCGGCGGATCTTGTACCACCGCGAATGCCGGTTCAGGAACCAGTTGAATCCGCGCCGGCGGTTGACGTTGTCGATCACATGGTGCGACAGCCGGATGGAATACCCCGCCTTGCGGATCAGGACGCCGATCACCTGGTCCTCGGCCAGTAAGTTGCGGACCCGGGCGAAGCCGCCGATCGCCTCGAGTGCCTTGACCGGCATCAGCATGGATTTGCCGACCACGCAGGTGACCCGCAGCACCGACGCCAGCGCCATACCCCCGGCGATGAACCCATTGAGCTGGAGATTCTCCATGATGGCGCCGGAGTGGATCTCGCCGACACCCGCGAACAGGTTCGTGACCAGTCCGACTCCCGGCTCGGCCAGATACTTGGCCGTCTCGCGCAGGTACGACGGCCGGACCCGGACGTTGGAGTCGGAAATCAGGATCACGTCGTACTTGCGGAACCGATCCATGGACGCCAGGTTCTCGACCTTGGGGTTCAGGCCGAAGGCCGGGGCCCCCACGACCAGCCGGGCATCGCGATCAGGATGCTCGCCCATCAGTTTCTGGACGACCGCGATCGCGGGGTCACCCGCGTCGGCAACGCCGAAGAGCAACTGGTACACCGGGTAGTCGAGGTGGAAGAAGCTGCGCAGATTCGCCTCGAGCTCCTCGTCCAGACCCTTGAGCGGCTTGAAGATGGTCACGGGCGGCGTGTGCTCGGGCAGCCCCCTGCCGCGGCCTCGCCGCGTGACCCATCCCAGGGCCAGCATGGAAAGAACCGTCGAGGCCACGGCCACGATGGCCACCAGGCCGAGCAGGAGATTCACATTGAGCGGACCGGGCATGTTTGGTTCACCCTCGGTTGAGTAGTTGCGGGTTGCGAGTTGCGGGTTAAGGGTTGCGAGTTGCGAGTAAAGGAATATCTTCACGGGTCACTGGGCCATCCTCACCTGGCCCTCTTCACTCGCAACTCTTCACTCGCCACTACCGTTGGGGCTTCATCCGCAGCTCCATCGGCCCCTGGCAGCACGGGCAGACCTGTGGGAACCGAACGCTGATCGTGCAAATATTGCAATAGTACTCGGGCGTCTGCAGCTTGCCGTCTTGCTCGACCTTGAACGTGACGACCTGAAAATACGGCACCCCGCCAAACCGCTTGCCCCGCAGCTCGGCGGGACGATTTTGCAACCGCTTGTCGAGGAATAAGGCTCGGCTGGCCTCGTCGGAAAGCAACGGGGTGATCGTACCCTCTTCACCCAGTAATACGACGGTGCTTGCGGTAGGTTCAGCATCCACCCGGATTCCCAGCTTCTTCGCGTCGAGCGCGGCGGCCAGAGTTACCACCTTACCCCTCAGCAGCACGTCCTGGACCGGAACCTCGGCGCCCAGACTGGCAGCCAGCGCGCTGACCATCAATCCCGCGGCCAGACAGGCGCCACGGGCGATCCTCGAAAATCGTCTCCAGGACATTGGAGGCCAACGAGTTGGGGTTTTGCAATCGGATGCCGCCGCCGGCGAATTATAGCGGCCCGCCCCTTTACTTCCAAGTCGGTTTCCGCCAGATGCAACACCAAGGAATTCAACCCCCGAAACCGCGGAACTCTGAAAGCATCCCGTAGACGCAAAAAAATTGTGAATCAAGGTAGATGGATTGCGAAGCCGAGGGGCCACTCGTCGCACTCCCTCCATGCATTGATAAAATGTGCGGTCTGGAATAATCAATGCGGCCGTGGCAGAGGCGACGATCGGGTACCGCGAAGGGGATATTCCTAATTGCCTTGGTAAATTGCACGACTCAGGCAAACCGGCTTTCCGCAGACCAGGCATCTTGCCAAAACAATTAAGAATATCCCCTTTGCTCCCTTAAACGCTTGGAGCAAGCAGCTTAGGGGCAATACCGTTGAATTAGCAATAACACCCTTGGTCGAAGGGACTTCTGGCTCCCTCTCCCCTCGCGGGAGAGGGTTGGGGTGAGGGGGGCTGGACACGACCAACCGCCTTGTCCGAAGGGTCGAGCTGGCTGGTGCGACCCCTCTCCCTACCCTCTCCCGCAAGGGGAGAGGGCGAAATAACCAACTGGCCCCCATGACTTTACAGTTAATTCAACGGTATTGAGCTTAGGGGTTAAGCAAGTGCTATTCAGTGATGTCCCTTTTCCCCTCCTGGATGGTCTTGGACCGAGCGTGTGGACGGTGGCGCAACTGGATCCTCGGCGAATCTACTTTTCCTCGCGCCGAGGCGTCCCCGGGTCGGTCAGCCGGCCCAGGAAGAGGATGCTCCCTGTGCGCAGGTCGCGCAGGAAGAAGATGAAGGGACGATCGGCCTTGAACTCGCGCATCGCGGGATCGCCCAGGCCACGGCCCGAACGAATGGCCGTGACGGCCTGGGCCTCGGTCCCCGCCTCGTCCACCATGATGCGGACTTGCTGGGCGACACTGCTCAGAGCAAGGGGCTCGTCGGTCGAGCAGAGGCCGCTGAAGTCAGCACCGAGATGGCGAAAGGCCAGGGGCATGCCAAGCCGGGCC
>Ga0208044_1000419_pt1 | contig 32168 bp, 24 predicted proteins | sample Sb_taG_8_FD_187712 | JGI IMG/M metagenome (GOLD analysis project Ga0208044, IMG submission 187712) | Peat soil microbial communities from Weissenstadt, Germany - Sb_50d_c_BC metaG (SPAdes) (version 2) | ecosystem: Environmental > Terrestrial > Soil > Wetlands > Peat | place: Germany...
GAGGCTGGTCTCCTGGTACAATCCATCACCCTGAGACGATCATCATGAGTTTGTTTCCTACAGTTGCCGAGACGAATTGAACATGGTCTGTTCTCTGGAAAGTGCTTGTGCGTGTGTCCCGAGATGCGGGCCTGCCGGCGCGAGAGCGCTCCGCTGGCTGTTCCGAGTCGCCGGCCTGGTGGTCGCGCTTGCCATCAATCCGCTCGCGGCCCCTGTTCGGGCCGCCGGGCCGGCCGATCCGGTGGTGTCACCCCCGCCCCCCGCCTTTCCGAGGCAAGGGCTGGCTCGGCAAGAACTTTCCACGGAATGGCGAATTCGACGGACCAGAACTAGTCCTTGTCGCTGGGGTCGTTGAGCGTTCCCTCGACATGAACGGCCGTGTTGAGTCCGGGGATCTCCCATGCGTTGACGGCCGTGGCGTCGGTCCACGGGGCAGCTTGCCAGGCCTGCTCATCGAGTTTGCCGTCGATCGTGATCGGCTCGGCCGCCCGGTAAGCGACGTAGCCCCTGGGAAGAGACAGGCCCACCTCCGAGCGCGGCTTGTCCGCGATCGGCTTGAGGATCTGGGCCAGCAGGTCGGGCTTCGATTCATCCCGGACAAGTACGAGGTACCTGGGCCCGTCGGCGTAGTCGAGGACGATGGTCCTGAAGCGGTCGCCTTCCAGCAAGAGCAATTCGATCTTGCGGAGAGCGATGCTGTCGGCCAGCGCATCCTGGAGCCGTCGAGAGCTGAACAACCGGCCGTTGATTCCCATGACCCTCATGCCGGGGGCCAGTTGGGCTTTATCGCCGGCCATGCCAGGAACGATGTCAATGATGTGGCCGTCGCCGCTGAAGGTCAGGCCAAGGGAGTGCTGGGCCGAGATGCCGCCGCGAGCGCGGTCGCCGTCTTGGTTCGATGGACTGGGGGCGTACTGAAGGCGATAGCCAATACGGCCAACCAGGTCGAGCGGCAGCGCATCGAGGGGACGGCTGATCCGCTCGGTCAGGAACCGCTCCCAGTCGAAATCGGCCGTCGCCTTGAGGAGTCTGACGATCTCGCTAACATCATAGGGTACAGTGTCATCGCCCGAGGAATTCCGGCCCAGGAATTTCCGGCAAAAATCATCGAGGCTGCGAGCTCCGTCGGTTCGTTGCCGGATGATGGCGTCGGCTTCCATCCACAAGAGCGCGCCCTCGGAATAATAATCCTGGTCGCGGCGCAGCTCGTTCCAGTTCGGGCTGCTGGCGCGGAGCAGGTGGGATGCCACCGCCGTGTCTTCGAGCGAGCGCCATTTTCGGCCGGTCCGGAGCATCAGCCCGCCGATCGTCGAGGTCAACGTTTCGCGGTAATCCTTCAGGTTCACCAGCCCGCTGCGGACCATGATCACTTCGCCGAGATACTCGGTCAAACCCTCGTAAACCCAGAGCAGTGAGGTGCGCTCCGGCGTGTGAAAATCGGCGGTGCACTGGCCGATGGGCCGGCGATACTTGCCGCACCAGGAGTGGACGTATTCATGGGGAATCAAGTTGGCGATCCAACCTTTGCGGCTGGCACTGTCGATGAGGTCCCGCTCGCGCACGCCATTGAGGCTCGAGGAGAGATGCTCCAGTCCCAGCTGGCCCAGCTCGTCCCTGCAGGTGATCAGGAAATGAAACTCGGAGTAATGGCAAGTCCCGAACAGGGCACCGGCCTCCCGGACCATCCGGCTGTAGAGCTCGACAACCTCGGGTGCGAGCTGGAGAGCCGCCGGCGCTTCGGATGCGAGGTGAAAAAACGCGAGCGGATTGGGCCCGGCAGCTAGTGGGATGGTTCGCATGTGCTCGCCCGCGATCAGCGGCGAATCGGCCAGCGTGGAGAGCGGAACGGGTTGGAACGCGATCAGTCCCTCCTTCTGCTCGCTCGGCTTCAAAGCCGTGGCGTACTTCCATCGGTCTGGCAGTCGCAGCGCGAGGTGAACGCGGGTCTGCCGCGCGGTCGGCCCCTCGGGGTAAAGCAGGCAGGTCGGCCAGTTGATGATGCCCACCGACCCGTTTCCAAAGCTCAGGTGCCCGCTGGCATCGACGGCCGGCGCGTTGCAGATGGTGTCGAGCTGAACGTGGATCGTGCGGGTGCTTTCCGGGACGACGCAGTTCAGGCGATAGAGCTCCACCTGGTCTCGGTGCCACGGGATGGCCTTACCGTCATCAGTCGTCAGTCTCAGGCCTCCCACCGTGTCCACCGGCCCGCAGGGCGCGTGCGTGCCGGGAATCCACTTTGGGTACCAGAGAGTGAGCGGGCCCGGTTCGCAAGCGATCCGCAGGTTCGTGTGGAGCAGCCGCCGGGGCAGATCGCGCGCGTCGACCTCGATCCGCAGTACCGACTCCGCGGCCCGTGCGGTCGTCAGCAACACGCAGGAGCCCGCGAGCCAGCACACGAACATGAGCAGCGCGGCAAGTCGATTTCTCCCGCAAGACCGACGGGATGGCATTCGGGAAACCCTCGGGACATCGGTGACCAGGATTGACGACGGAGCATCCTCGGAGAGTTTCTATCGTAGTGGGCGGGCAATGAGCTTACCAGGCGGCTCATGGGAGTGATGGCGAGGAGGAATCGGCAACGGATGACGGGTTAAGGAAGCGCTATTCAATGACGTCCATTTTCCCCTTCCCGTGCCGTCTCCCTTACCCCGGTGGCCCCGAAGAGTGCAGATGACTGTTGCTTCCTCTTCGGTTTTAGCCTCCACCTGCCGTTACAGGTTCGGCGATCACATTGGTCGTTTCGAGGCTGCAGAGTTCACTCCGAGTTTACTTCGCACTCATGTTACGGCCCGCGAGCTGGCTAGCCCTCCTTTCGAAGACGTTTACATTCGAGCTTGCGCCAACCCAGGTCACCCTAGATCAGCGTCGCATATGACTACGTGGGTAAACAGTCAATTCCCATGACCGGACTTTCACCGGCAAGTCCAACGGCATTATGGGCTGCAGTACAGGTGACGCGCCATCGGTCGGGGACTGGGAGTCCGTCGGTCGAAGAGGACGGGCGGGTCAGGAGACCCCGCCCAAACCAGCGCAACAAATCCGATGGGAAAGAGGCTACGCCTACTTCCCCTTCGGCGGCGGTCCGAGGATCTGCATTGGCAACAACTTCGCCCTGCTGGAGTCGTCCCTGCTGCTGGCGACGATCGCCCGGCGATTCCGCCTCCATCTCGCCCCCGACGTCGTCGTCACGCCCCTTCCCAGCATGACCCTTCGCCCCGCCCACGGGGTCAAGGTGGTCGTGACGCAACGGCGATGAGCATGCTATGCTTGAAACGTTATCGATCGTCTTTCCACGGCCTGAATTCATGAACGTCTCCGAGGCGCCTCTCTGACATGGCTCCAAGTCTTGGCCCCTTCTCGCTGGAACGAATGGTGCGTGCGGTGGAAAAAGTTCGCGAACGGCTTTTGCGGGCGACGGCTGCTCTGGAAAACGCGTCCATCCCCTATGCGGTGTGTGGAGGAAATGCTGTTGCCGTCTGGGTCACGCGAGTGGATGAATCGGCGGTTCGCAACACACGCGACGTCGACATCCTGATTCGCCGGTCGGACCTCGATGCGGTGAAGACTGCCTTGTTGGCGGCCGGCTTCGACTACAAGCACACCGCTGGTCTTGACCTGTTCCTCGACGGCCCCAATGCCACAGCTCGTGATGCCGTGCACATCATTTTCGCTGGTGAAAAGGTACGTCCCGAGGAGCTGTTGCCCAACCCCGACGTGACCGAATCCGTTCCATCGGATCAGTTTCGCGTGCTCGATCTCGAAGCTCTTGTGCGAATCAAGCTGACCTCGTTTCGCGACAAGGATCGGACACACCTTCGCGACTTGCTCGACGTGGGGCTGATTGACGGGAACTGGTGCTGGCGATACCCGGCCGAGCTGGCTGCGCGCTTGCAGTCGCTGATCGACACGCCTGATGGCTGATCGCTCGACGAACTCTTCGAAGGGCGAAGTCATTCGTTCGTCGTGAACCTCCCTGCGCGGCCATCTGGCTGCATGAGCTTCTCTCCGCTCTCGAGCCGCTGCAGCTCGACCATGTCGTGGTAATGGCCGCCCGAGGTCATCAGCTCTTGGTGGGAGCCGAACTCGGCGATGGCTCCGCCATCGAGAACGAGGATGCGGTCGGCATGGCGAATCGTGCTCAAACGGTGGGCGATGACAAACGATGTGCGGCCGTGGAGCAGTCTGGCCAGGCTCTGCTGGATCAGACGCTCGCTCTCGGTGTCGAGATTACTGGTGGCCTCGTCGAGGATGAAAATGCGCGGATCGGCGAGCACGGCCCGGGCGATGGCCAGGCGCTGGCGCTGGCCGCCGCTGAGCCGCACGCCCCGCTCGCCGATCAGGGTCTCGTAACGGTCGGGCAAACGCTCGATGAACTCGGCGGCGTTGGCAGCGTTGGCGGCCTGGGCGATCCGCGACTCGGTTGCCCAGCGATCGCCATAGGCGATGTTCTCGGCGATCGTGCCGTCGAAGAGGAAGACATCCTGCTCGACGATGCCCAGCAGTCGGCGATAGCTCTCGACCTCGATATCGCGCAGGCTGGTTCCATCAAGGCGGATCACGCCCGTGGTGGGATCGTAGAATCGCGCGATCAGATTGCACAGGGTCGTCTTGCCGGAGCCGCTGCGGCCCACCAGGGCAATTGTCTCGCCGGGCTCGACGTCCAGATCGATGTCGCGCAGCACCCGGCGACTGGTTCCCGGGTAGGCGAAGCCAACTTTCTCCATGGTGAGCCTGCCGGCAACCGAGGCCTTGCGGACAGGTCGATGCCCGGGGCAATCGGCCATCTCGCGCGACTCTTCCAGAAGGTCGAGTACCCGGTCGAAGCCCGACAGGTTGTTCTGGAACTGGGAGACGCTGGTGGCCAGCACCGCCATCGGTTCCAGCAGCATGGTGAGGTACACCAGGAACATCATCAGGTCGCCCAGGGAGAGCCGGCCCTCGAGGACTTGAAGCCCGCCATAGAGAAGGAGGACCACCGTGGCCATCGGCAGCACGAACTCCCAGAGCAACTCGATGAGCCGTGACAGCCACCAGACATGGAGCTCCAGCCGGCTCATCAAGTGGTTCTCGCCCATGAACCGGGCCAACTCGCTTTTTTGACGGCCGAAGGCCCGGACGACCCGCATGCCACCAAAGACCTCGGTGGTCTCGCTGTCGATCTCCTGGCGTTGCTTGCGGACGTCGCGAAAGAGCGGCCGGATTCGCCGGTTCCAGAGCAGGTCGGAATAATAGACCCCGGGCACCAGGCAGAGTGCGCCCAGCAGCAGCCGCCAGTCAACCCAGGCCAGGACCACAAGGCCGCCGACGAACTGAACCACGGCGCGCCAGGGGTTGAAAAGCATGGAGAAAACCAGCTCGCCCACGCCCCCGGCGTCCTCGCGTAAGAGACTGGAGGCGCCCCCGGACTTGAGCTGGTAGACCCGGTGCAGGGGAAGCCGCATCGCGTGCTCATAAACCCTGCGCCGGACGGCCACCTGCACCCGCTTGGTGGTGCGCGTCGCCAGCCAGCGGCTCCAGAGTCCGAACAGGGTGCCCAGGATCGTGATCGCTGTCACCACGGCCACCAGGATGGGCAGGCGTAGCCTGGGCGAATCTGGAATCGGAAATGGGCACCATTCTTGAATGGCCGCGGGCAGCGGGCGTGCCATCAGCACGTAATCGATCACGACCTTGGTCGCCGCGGGAGGAACAAGCTTCAGCAGCGTCGCCACCGACAGGCCCAGAAGCGCCAGTGCGATCGTCCGCCGATGTCCCCTCAAGGACAGGTACAGCTCTCGGTAAAGAACCGGCAGCGACCGGTGCTTGCCTGCGGCCAATGGTTCACCTGGCGTACTCTTGTCGGCATCAGCCAGGAGTTCCACGCCCGGCTCCCGCTCCGGCTCCCGTCCGCGTTGCCGCTCTGGCGTCTTGCTCTTGATTCGACTCCGGTAGGCTCGCAGGTAGTCCAGGAAGCGCTGGCGGCTGCCGATCCGTCGGTGAAGTGACAAGGCAACGTCCTCTCCCGTTGTTTCGGTCCCGGACCGCGATGGCACACGGAAAACGACTTTCGGCTCCGGCAACGGCCCCGCGCGTTGCTCAAGATTCCTCGTCTTTGATCTTGCGGACCAGATCGGTCGTGCTCAGTCCCTCCAGGCGTGGGCAGATTGCGACCTTGCCGCCGTAGGACTCGACGACATCGCGGCCCACCACGGTTTCCGGCGTGTAGTCGCCCCCCTTGACCAGGACGTCGGGTCGGATGGCTTCGATCAAATTCAGCGGGGTGTCTTCGTCGAAGAAGACGATCAGGTCGATGAAGGGGTAGAGCGAAAGCATGTAGGCCCGCTGCTCCTCAGAGACATAGGGCCGGGAGGGTCCCTTGAAGCGGTGGACCGAGGAGTCGGTATTCAGTCCCAGGACGAGGAAATCACCCTGGCTGCGGGCGAACTGCAAGAGGTAGGCATGCCCATAGTGAAGAATGTCGAAGCAGCCGTTGGTGAAGACGACCTTGCCCCCGGCCTGCTTCACCTCGCGAGCGCGCTGCCGTGCCGAGGCGAGGTCGGCGAGCTTGACCATCCGGTCGGCCGACTCGCTGTTCGCCTCGGCGATCAGGTGAGCGGGCGAGATGGTGCCCACGCCGAACTGGCGAACGACGGCGCGGCCCGCAAGATTCGCCAGGGCGCAGGCGTCAACCATCTCGGTTCCGGCGGCCAGGGCGATGGCCAGGGTCGCCGCCACCGCATCACCGGCGCCGGTGACGTCGAAAACGGCCACGGGAACAGTTGGCACGTGAGTGTGAACAATCGGGCCGTCGGCCTGCTGGCGGCGAAAGAGCGAGATGCCTTCCGCCTCGCGGGTGATGGCCATGGCCCCGCCGGTCTGCTCGACGAGCAGGCGGCCGGCCGCCTCGAGACTTTCCATGTCCGTGATTGGCCGCTCGGCGGCCAACGAGGCCTCCTTGAGGTTGGGCGTCAGCACGGTCGAGCCGGCGTAGCGGCGGTAATCACGCCCCGCCGGGTCGACGACGACCGGCGCTCCCTTCCGCCTGGCGCCTTCCAGGGCGGCGGCAATGACCTCGGGACAGAGCACGCCCTTGCCGTAATCTTCCAGGATCACGGCCTGGGCCTCGGCTGCGGCGTCCCGGGCGGCCTCCGCCAGTTTGGCCCGGACCTCCTCCCCCGGGATTACCCGCCGCTCGCGGTCCACCCGAAGGAGCTGCTGGTTGTGCGCGATGAACCGGGTCTTGACCGTGGTGGATCGGCTTGAGTCCGCGACCAGACTGTCGCGGACGTGAGGATGAGTCGCCAGCAGCGCCTGCAAGTCGGCGGCGGCCTGATCGGCGCCGATCAGGCCGACCATCCGAACCTTGGACTCCAGGCCGACGACCTTCATGGCCACGTTGGCAGCGCCGCCGGGCATCTGGAACTCGTCGGTCACGTCGAGAACCTGAATGGGTGCCTCGGGGCTGAGCCGATCGGCATTACCCTTGACGTAGTGGTCGAGCATCACGTCGCCGATAACCGCGATCTGGCACGGCCGCAGTCCCCGGATCAGCCCCTCGAACTTTCTGTTGACCGCGCTCATGGCGAAATCATGTCTCCTTCCCTGATTGTTCGGTAAGCTGGCGAATACCATCCTCCAGGGAGGTCGCCGCCCGGTCATAGCCGGCGGCGCGCAAGCGCGTGATGTCGGACTCGGTGAAGCTCTGGTACTTGCCGCGTAACGAGTCGGGGAACGGGATGTACTGGATCTCACCCCGGCCCAATAGCCCGATCAGGATGCGGGCGATGTCGTTGAAGCTGCGGCTCATTCCCGTGCCGACATTGAAAATCCCTTGCTTGGGCGGAGCCGTGGCGAAGTACAGGTTGACCGCGACGGCATCGCCAACGAAGACGAAGTCGCGCCTCTGCTCGCCAGCGTCGAAACCATCGGTCCCCTCGAACAACCTCGCGACGCCCGTGGTCTTCAGTTGCTGGTAAAGCTGCCAGACCATCGAGGCCATGCGGCCCTTGTGGGCCTCGCGCGGGCCATAGACATTGAAGTAGCGCAAGCCGGCGACCGTGGTGGAGATCTGTGGAATCAACCGCCGCACATAGTTGTCGAATAGCAGCTTCGAGTAGGCATACACGTTCAGAGGACCCTCGTGATCGGGCGTCTCTGCACAGTGGCGCGATGAACCGTATACCGACGCGCTGGAGGCGTAAACCAGGGGCACGCGGCGGTCCAGAGCCCAGTGGAGCAGCTCTTTCGAATAAGTGAAGTTGTTGTCGAGCATGTAACGGCCGTCCTGCTCGGTCGTATCGGCGCAGGCCCCCTGGTGCAATACCGCCGCCGGCTTCATCCCGGGGCCGCCGTGGCCGACAAAATCGCGAAACTCGGCGCGGTCCATGTAGTCGGCGATCTCACAGTCGCGCAGGTTGCGAAACTTGTCCCCCTGGGTCAGGTCGTCAACGGCCAGGATGTTTCGGACCTCGCGCTCGTTAAGCGCGCGGATCAGGTTGCTCCCGACGAATCCAGCAGCTCCTGTAACGATATACATGCTCGGAATATCCTGGAGTGAATCAAGTGCGGTCGGTCCGGTTCGAGCGGTCATCGGCCGGCCCTGGGCCTGACGGGCAAGATGACCGTGACCAGCAACTTACCGTAGGGGATCGGGAACATTCTCCAGTGCAGGCCGGGAGGAGTGAAACGAGGAACCAAAGAGAGCGGCCAATGTCCGCAGGGGATGCGGGTGCCGCGTGAACGGGTGGGCGATGTCGTTTTGATTCATCATCTTCAAGCGGCGTCCTACCTGGACGTTCTACTCTAGTACCTGTTCGATACTCGGATCCCGCTTCAGTGGCCGAACGAGACCGCGTGCGCGGCTCTGGAAGGGAGCGAGCTGGGGCCCATCAGCCACCGCGACCGCGAGTCCAGGATGGAAGCCAAGATAACGAGTTCATCATCCGGCCGCAACAGCCGGTAGGGCCTCGACCCTGTGATCATGTGATCAGAATTGCCAGGCCCTCAGGGACATTGAGCCAGCACGTTGTTGCGTCAGTTAGAGCGGGGGTTCCAGATCCTTCAACGCGAGCTTCCCTGAGCATGCTCTGAGGCGTCGGCCGTCGTGACACCGGACCGCTTGGCGAGCTGCGCATTTTGCGTTCCGACGGCCATGATGATCGCATCGACGAGCGCATTCCGCAGGCGGTGCTTGGGGCGAGCCGCAGGGAAGCGGCGGGTCAGGTCTGTGTGGCCGACGTCGAGAACCGCGAGGACGGTGCCCAGGCCTAGCAGCGACTGGTCCTCCAGGGCGACCAGTCCATCGTTCGGCCCGTAATAGGTGCCCAGGTACCACCCCGTCACGCGCTGGAAAAGCGGATGATGCGACGGACTGGTCCGGCTCGTCACGTAGAACGTCTTGGCGGCGACGCTCGGAACTGCCGCGCGGTGCGTCCGCAACATCTCGTTCCAAAAGCTCTCCGAATCCCGGCGGTTCAACGAGGCGATGGCTTCGTGCTTGCCATCTCCCAGAAGGCCTGACTCGAGGCGTCCGATGGCCTGCCCCATGACCCGGTATCCGGTGGGCATCCGCCCGTCCATGGGTCTTCCCTCGCCGGCCACGTAGTCTGCCACCGGGGTCCCGCCGAAAGGCCCCTGGATCAAGAACAGGGCGCGGATGTGCTCCTTGACAAACTCCGGGTTTTGGAGGGCGAACGCGAGGGCGTCGCAGGCTCCACGGCTATGGCCGATCAGGACCAGCCGCTCGGGTCCCTGCGCGGCGATCGCCTTCAACTCGGTGCGAACCGATTCGGCGTTGCCATCGACCGTCTGCTGCGAATCTGGCTTGACGAGGTGGATCGACGTTCGCGGCACGCCCCTGGCGCGGAGCTCCTTGACATTCTGCAAGAAGTATCCGGGCATTTGCTCGTTAAAGAGGCCGCCTATGAAGACATAGCGGTAGCTGCACGCGTTTCGAGAGACTTCGTCCGGGATCTCCAGTCTGCCCTGGCGCGCGGCGTCGAACCAGGCGCGGAATTGCTCGGGCGCGACGCTCGAAGTGGTCTCGGCCTGAACGGGCGGGACGAAGAGCAAGGCGAGGAGCGTCAAGAACCCGGGCACGGCAAGCTCCTTCAAAGTAAGGTGAGGGATCGACGGTTCGCAGTTCCCGACCGTCGCGGTTGCCTCCTGCATTCCTCCTGACCTTACCCCGATTGGTCCGCCGCGGCAAGCGACCTCGACCCGCTCTCCAGGGGGTTTCCCCTCGGCTCAACTTGCCGGCTTGGCTTTGTTTCCGCCCCGCCGGCCCGGTCTTTTCTCATTTAAGTTCATGCGATTCCAAGTCTTGCGTCGATTCCAAATTGGCTTTGTTTGGCGCTTTTTTTGGCATCTTCACGCCGCCAGGGAGGCTCTGCCGGACGCCGTCGCTCTGGCCCGGGGTCGGTCTACCGCGTCCGTTCCCCCCGTGGGACAAGATTCCAATCTTGTCGTTCGTCGAATTCTCAATGACACGATGGAGATCTTGTTTCACGACCCGCCCCAGTCTCAACTCGCACACGTCAACCACCATGTGCCATTGGCCATCTGCCATTTGCCATACCCCACTCCAAGTTCCGCGATCCGGAATTGGGTTCGTTTTGCATAAATAAAGTCGAACCCATCGGACGTAGTTCTTTGAAGGAAAATGGTTTGCGGCCGATCTCCATTGGCTTCGTTTTGCACTTTCTTGACGACCGCCTGGCCCGAGCCACCTGCTGTTCGGTCAATCCGGGGTAAACCTGTCATCGCTGCGAACCGTCAAGCTTTCGCCAGCCCTCCCTATCTGGCCTTTCCGCAAGAGTTGCACGATCCGCAGATCAGGCGGGTTGGTTTCTGCGTGTCAAAGAACGCGCGCCGCCTTTCCGCTTGGGCGACGCGCGGGCCTGCTTCTCACACCGAGTTGGCAAAGACCCTCCGCACGATCCCGACATGCTGAGCTTACGACAAGATTATGAAAAAGATCAGGGTTCAGAGTACGAGTCAGACCAGGACTCAATACGCCGCGCTGCCTTGAGCTCTTTGTCCTGATCTTGATCCTGGTCGCGATCTGTTCCCCCTCCCACCTCTTCTTCTTCCTCTTCGTACAAGACTCAAGTGGAGCGGATTACGAGCGGATGGGCCTCACCCACGTGCTGGAACACGGGAAACGCGGATGGCCCTTTTCGTCCCCCCCATGGCAACGGCACATGGAAATCCTTCGGGCGTCACGTCCAGCCGCCGAGTCTCTACCGGGCGCAACTCGCTGAGCGGACGAGAAAGCAGACCGACTGAGCGTGGGCAGGGCTGCGGGGGGCTTGGAGTCTGACCCCATCGGCAAGGGTGCATCAGACCCCTGATGGTGAAAGCAACAGGGGGCCATTTCCTTGCACTCAAATTCGGAAAGAGCCTCCCAACGCCCCACACGGTTTGCAGAAGAGCCCAAAAATGAAACGCCGCTGATCCGTCTCAGGACCAACGGCCGTAATCAGCCCCCATTTTTCGAGCACTGCCTGCGAGATCAATAGCATCGGCCCTGCCCATCCTTGATCGCACCAGGCCTGCCCACGGCTTACATGAACCGTCCCGGCATCCAGCGTCGCTTGATCCGATCGGACCGGCCGAGCAAGACCCGGTAACCTCCCACGGCAAGTGCCGCAGCGCCCGCGAGCGCCGACACGCTTCGGTCAGACAGGGTCTCAGTCGCCTGCTCCAGCTCGCTGGTTGGCCCGGACGGCACTTCGAGACGTCGGGCCGCCATGCTCAGGCTGATTCGTGCAAGTGCCTCGTCAAGAAGACTCGTCGCGGGATCGTCCACCGGCTCCTCCGGCGCGGGGGCCGGTGAAACAGCGGGTGCCGCGTCCGCCGGCATCTGGCCGGGTGCCGGCGCCACCTCCTGGTCGGGTGCCGGTGCCGCCTTCTCCGCGGTTGTTGGCGACGGAACACCCGTAGCATCCTCGATGAGCCATTTCGGCTCGGTCGTTTCGTCGATTGCCAGGCTTGGCAACAAATTCTGAGGTTGTTGGGGCAAACTCTGCCCCAGCGAAGGCGACGCAGCGGTGCTCTGGTTGACCGGAGTGACGACTGTGGCTTGTTGTGCGACCGGTTGCGCCTGGGTCGAGCTGACCTGCGTCACCAGTGCTTGCACTCCGAAAGTGCCCGAGGACGTGGTACTGCCCGCAAGCCCAGTGCTCGAGAGTCCAGCGATACTCGATGTTCCGCTGCTACTTCCCGTTCCACTTGCCGACGATAACGTCACATCGAACCGCGAGCTTACTCTGCTCACGTGGTGGGTCGGGGTCGCTACGGTTACCTGCGCCGTGGCAGACACCTCGGGCACGCCGTTGGCGTTCAGAATGCCGGCGATCACGAGATTGGCCTTGGGAGACCCCAGGCCGGTGACCAGATCGTAGCCGGGCGTCGCGGAGTAGCCGTTGAACCCAGTCGTGATGTTATGGAAGTCGGAACTGGGAAGGGCATAGAGATCCGTCTGCGCCTGTGTGTTGGAAAGAGACCCCTTTTTTCCCGTGGCCAGGCCCTGGTCTGCAATCGCGACCAGCCCGGCCCATGCCGGCGTGGCGGCGCTGGTGCCGCCGACCTGGAACCACCCGGACTGGCCGCTATAGGGAACCGAGTCGTAGACGGCCACGCCGGTGTTCGGATCGGCGTTGAAGGACACGTCCGGGGTCACCCGGACGCCGTAGTTCAATCCAACGGCCTGCAAGGTCGAGGTCTGGTACGAAGGTTCTGGCTCGTAAGTCCTCCAGCGGCTATCGAGCCCGCTGAATCCGCCGGTGCTGTCGCTCCACCCCGTTTCGGAGCCGTAAGTGCTGCCCGCGGCAAGGGTCAACGAGGTGCCTCCGACCGCAAGAACATTGGGCGAGACCGACGGGTACATCGGGCCGTACCAGGCTCCCGAGTCGCCCGACGCGGCCACGAAAGTCACGCCGGTATGCCCTGCCGAAGTGGTGAAGATGCTATCATAGGCCGATTCACCCCAAAACTCGGTCGTTCCCCAGCTCATCGAGACCACGCTGGCATCCGTTTGATGACTGGCGTAGCTGACTGCATTGAACAAGGCGGATAAGCTGTCCGAAGAAGCTTCGACCAGAACGATACTGGCTCCGGGAGCCACGGAGTGGGCCCACTCGACGTCGAGCGACGTCTCCAGCGCCCAGCCTGAGTTGGTCGTGGTCGCGCCCAGGTTGTCGACGGTGAAAGAGGCAGGAGCGGAGAGGCCGTACTGCTTGTCAAAGGCAGCAAGGTCGGAACTGATGTTCGGGTCGTTGTAGGCATCGACGATGGCGATGGTCTGTCCCGCACCGTTGCCGGCAACCTTGCCGCCCGAGAACGTGATCTGGTCTATTCCGTAAGCGTTCTGGATCTGCTGCGGGGTATAGCCCGGCGGCCCTGAAACGACCTGCGGAAGGACCACCAGGTTTTGCCGCGCCGTGATCTGGCTCAGGTTCGGGGTCGAAGTCGCGTTCGTCGAGAGCAGTTGCCGGCTCTCCAGTGCTACGCAAACCATGGAGTGACTCATGGTGAACCTCATCGAGATGTTCAGTCCGAGGTGCCGAGGAAGTTGCCCGGTGCCCGTCGAGGTTGGTCATCTTGAGGGATCTCGAATGCTTCGATACCCCAAGAAGTATACGCTACCGCAGACCGAATGCGCGCGCGAATTACCGGCTCGTTCTTGCAGAATCTATAGTAACCTGGAGGTGGCGACGGTCAATAGGTGCGACCGTGGACGTCAGCCGTCCTCATGATAAGATCCGTGAAACCTGATCACAACCTGAACGGGTACTGCTTGCGAGATTCACGCGATGGACGAGGCGAAGCGTGGCAGATTGCAATTCTCGGTGCGAACGCTTCTGCTCGTCACCGCGGCGGTGGCCCTGCTGCTCGTGCCGGTAGCGTGGGTGGCTCGCGAGCGCCAGCAGATGATGCGGGCCCAGCAGGAAATCTTGCTGGCGCGTGAGATTGCCCTGCGATCCCTGGTTCGCGAGCAACAGCGACTGCTCAGTAAAGCGGCATCGCCTCGGGAATCTGTCGCTCCGCAGCTCTCTTCGAGCCCGGACCGCAATCTGCCCCTCGCGGAGAAGCTGCCCGCGATCGAACAACTGCGGCACGAGAATGTGGATCTCAGGCAACAGCTCGAGCAGCTTCGACGCGAGGTGGAAAAGCTCAAGAACCCCGCGCAACCCACAAGCAAGCCGGGACGATGAGCAGACCCTGCTCTCCGAGCAGATCTTATCGCCAGGCGGTTGTACGATGTTTGCAAACGGTGCTCCTTGCGGGTGAAGCATCCGATGACGGTCGAGGGTAGATTATTCAACGTCGGTTAAACAAGGCCAATTGCAATACCCGTCCCCGGCCGGGCTCGAGATGGTCAGTCGCGAGAGTGTTTGGCGCGCGGTTTATGACAAGGTTCCGCAGGCCCCGCCGCACCACGTACGCGGCCGCGACAAGATCACGATCCATGAAGACACGGACGGCGACGGCGTGTTCGACCGGCACAAGACCTTCGTCGAGGGGCTGAACATCGCCACCTCGGCGCTGCGAGGGCGCGGGGGCGTCTGGGTCCTGAATCCGCCCCATCTGCTCTTCTATCCCGACCGCAACAACGACGACTTGCCTGACGGCGACCCCGAGGTTCACCTGCAAGGCTTCGGGCTGGAAGACACGCACTCGGTCGTCAACAGCCTGCGCTGGGGGCCCGACGGCTGGATCTACGCGGCCCAGGGATCGACCGTGACCGGTCACGTGACCCACCCGGGTCTGGACCAAGGCAAGGAGCCGGTGCACATGATGGGGCATCGGCCATGCCGTGACGACGATGGCCTCTTGGTTTCGCCCGGCGGACATCACCCTTGGCCCCGGCGGGTTTGCTTGAAGCGCTGGCGTCCTGTTGTTTAACATGTTACCATGCAGGGATTCCAGGGTGGGTCGAGCGACTCGCGACTCGCGGCCCACGGGACACCCTCGCCCTCTATATCAAGGAGATCCCACCGTGACTGATCGACATCAAGCGATCTCTCCCGCCACCTCGTCACCATCTCCCGTATCTGAATCCGCACCCGCCTCGCGGCGCGATTTCCTCATAGGGTCGACACTAGCGGGAGCAGCCGTGGTCTCAGGCAGTCTCTTTGTCCCCATGGTGCACGAGGAAGGCAGCAGCACGATCAAGGTCGGGCTGGTCGGCTGTGGCGGTCGCGGCACGGGGGCGGCCGAGCAGGCGCTGACGGCTGATAGCGACACCCGGCTGGTCGCCATGGCCGATGTCTTCGCCGATCGGCTCCAGGAGAGCTTATCCGCCCTGAAAGGCTCGAGCGTCGGTCCTCGGGTCGATGTCCCCAAGGACCGCCAGTATAGCGGCTTCGACGCCTACAAGCAGGTGATCGACCAAGTTGATCTGGTGCTCTTGACCACGCCCCCCCACTTCCGGCCAATTCATCTGGCCTACGCCGTCGAGAAGGGCGTGAACAGTTTCGTCGAGAAGCCGATGGCGGTGGACGGACCCGGCCTGCGCAAGTTTATCCAGGCGTGTAAGGACGCCAAGGCCAAGAACCTGTCGCTGGTCAACGGCTTCTGCTGGCGTTACGACGAACCCCGGCGCGAGACCATGAAGCAGGTCTTCGACGGCAAGATCGGCAAGGTCGTCGCCATCGAGACCACCTATAATTCACAGGGCGTTTGGGAACCTCGGAAGACGCGCCAGGAGTGTGCTTCGGAGATGGAGTACCAGTTGCGTAACTGGTATTACTATAGCTGGCTCTCGGGCGATCACATTGTCGAGCAGGCCATCCACGGTATCGACACGATGAGCTGGGTGATGGGCGACAAACCGCCGGTCCGCTGCTGGGGCGTGGGCGGCCGGCAGTCGCGCACCGATCCCAAGTACGGCAACATCTGGGACCACTTCGCGATCGTTTACGAGTATCCCGAGAGCGTTCGCGGCTATCATCACTGCCGCCACTGGGTGAACACTCCCAACCAGGTGAAGGACTATATCCTCGGCGCCCAGGGCACGGCTGACGTCTTTGGCAGCGCCATCACGGGCGAGAACAAATGGCGGTATCGCAATTCCACGGTCCGTGCAGGGGAAGCCGGCAGTGAGCACCCCAATATGTACCAGGTCGTGCACGACGAGATGTTCGCCGCCATTCGCGCCGGTAAGCCGATCAACAACGGCGAGCAGGCCGCCGTCAGCATGCTGCTGGCGATCATGGGCCGCGAAGCCGCTTACACGGGCCAGATCATCACACCCGAACAGGTGCTGAGCTCCAAGCTCGACCTGAGCCCCGCGAACTACACGTTTGGCCCGAACCCTGTTCCCCCCGTGCCCGTTCCCGGAGTGAACAAGTTCGCCTGAGGCGGCGAATCTGGAAAACGGCGATTGAGCCACTCGAAGTTCCACCGCTCAGAACTTCACGAAGGCGGTGTTGCGCTGAAGCTGGAGCACCTTGGCGTCGGGTCGACGATGATCGACTCGGGCTCGAAGGGACAGGTGATCGTGAGTTCTTCTGACTGCCCCTTGCCCAGAATCGCTCTCACCCGCGCCTCGTGATATTGGAGGGGAGAATGAACTCCATGGCTTCACCAGCTCGCTTGCTGATGCCTCGGGCAAAGGTTCCTTCGTGGTGGAAGCCGATCCGGGCCGACTGTCCGTGAGCAAGAGGGGTAGGCGGGGTGAAGACGTAGAGCCGCGCGCGATCGGTCGGGGTAAATGGCTGGCCATCGAATGTCCACGAGAGCTGCTCCCAGTGCAGTCTTGCCCGCGCCATTGGAACCAAGGAGTCCGAACATCCCGTTGGGAATGTCGAGATCCACGCCCTGCAGCGCGGCAGCCGGACCCGGGTAGATCTTCACGAGGTCTCGAACGGTCAACATGGAGCGCCCTTTCTCCAGGGGTACTGACGTCATCGTCCTGGATCTTACAGGGGCATTCGACCCGCGCCTGCGATTATTGCGATCTCCGGGATCGACCACCAGAGCGATGCGGCCGCGTCAAAGCCGGCGCCTGGGCCCGTCGGAAAGGAACCCCTTGGGGCTCTCTTGCCCCTTCCTTTTTGAGGATTCTTCGAGGAAGATTTGATGACGTGAAGCGAACATTCCCATGGTTTGAGATCGAAACCCATGGCCAGCTACGATCCCGAGTTCAATCATGCGCCGAAGTTCTCGCCCGAGTATGACGATTCACGCCCCAGGCAGCGCGGCTGCTTCTTCTACGGCTGCGTGATCGCCAGTGTCCTGGCCGTGCTGCTGATCATTGCGCTGGCGGTGCTGGCCTTCGTCAGCATGCGCTTCTTCTCCGGTCTGGTCGAGGAATGGACCTCGCCCGCACCGGCAAAATTGCCCCGGGTCCAGGTTTCCGACGAAGAGCGCAAGTCGGTGCGGGAGCGGGTGGACGCTTTCAGAAAAGCCCTGGAAGAAGGAACGGCGGCCGATCCCCTGGTACTCACCAGCGACAATCTTAACGCGCTCATCGAGGAGAACCCGGATTTCAGGGGCACGGTGTTCGCCCGGGTGGAAGGCGACAAGCTCAAGGCGCAGATCAGCATTCCCCTCGACAAGCTGAAGATCGGCATGCTCAAGGGACGCTACTTGAACGGCGAGGCCGAGCTCAAAGCCTCGCTCAGAGACGGCATTCTGATGGTCACGCTGGAGACGCTCGAGGTCAACGGCAAGCGCCCGCCGGAGAAGTTTCTGGCGGAGCTGCGCAAGCAGAATCTGGCCAAGGACGCCTATGACAACCCCAAGAACGCCGAGATGATCCGCCGGTTCGAGAGCCTGGAGATCAAGGACGGGACGATCATCCTCAAGCCGCGCATCCATGCGAAGACCCCGGCGGGCGCTGACGGTCCGCGGGCGCCGACATCTCTTCCGCCATCTTCCAAGCCCAAGCTTCCGCAGGCCGAAGCTCCCGAGCGCGAGGCCCAGACGCCAACACCAAAGGCAAAGTAACCGAGTCGGCAATCCTGAGGTTCGATGATGTCCAGATGTGCTGAGGAGCCGAGCATGCCAGGCGGGCAAGGCCGCCCTGGCCTGGCCACGATACCGAAATCCGCCCGGTTTCGCATTCCGCGAAATCCAAATTCTGTGATTCTTCCATGGGGAAACCTCATGAGTTTTGCGTTACGTCCATGCGCAGCGTACTGGCTCGCGGCCTCGGTGCTGGGCCTGGCTATCGGGCCAGTCACCGCCGGCGCAGAACCGCCACCGCCCAGCAAGGTCGCCTCGGTCGAGGGTATCACGGAGTATCGCCTGGCCAACGGGCTGCAGGTCTTGCTGTTTCCCGACCCATCACGGCCCAAGGTCACCGTCAACCTGACGGTCTTCGTCGGCTCACGTCATGAGGGTTACGGCGAGACGGGCATGGCGCACCTGCTGGAGCACATGGTGTTCAAGGGAACGCCGGACCATCCCGACATCCCCGCCGCGATGAAAGAGCGGGGAGCTCAGTTCAACGGCTCGACATCGTTGGACCGTACCAACTACTTCGAGACCCTGTCGGCCAGCGACGAGAACCTCGAGTTCGCCATCAAGCTCGAAGCCGACCGGATGGTGAATAGCCCCATCAAGGCCGAAGACCTCGCCACCGAGTTCTCGGTGGTTCGCAACGAATTCGAGATGGGTGAGAACTCACCCGAACGCGTGCTGTCGCAGAGGATGGCGGCCGTGGCCTACGAATGGCACAACTACGGCAAGTCCACCATCGGTAATCGCACGGATATCGAGCGCGTTCCGGTCGACAGCCTGCGGGCCTTCTACAAGCGGTTCTACCAGCCCGATAATGCCATGCTCGTGGTGGCCGGAAAATTCGACGAGCGGAAGGCGCTCGAATATGTCAACAAGTACTTTGGCGCCCTGCCTCGCCCGGAGCGCAAGCTGCCCGCCACTTACACCGAAGAGCCTCCCCAGGACGGCCAGAGGGTTGTGACCCTGCGCCGGGTCGGCGATGTCGGACTGGTCGGTCTGCTCTATCACGTGCCCGCGGGAGCGCATCCCGAATTCGCGGCCGTGCAGGTGCTGGCCAGCATCCTGGACGCGGAACCCTCGGGCCGGCTGTACAAGGCCCTGGTGGAGACGAAGAAAGCGGCCAGAGTGTCGGCAGAGCCCGAGGCTCTGCACGATCCCGGCATGCTCGAGATCATGGCCGAGGTCAACACCAAGGACCTGACGACCCTGGAACAAGTTCGGGATGTAATGTATTCGGTCCTCGACGACGTGATCCGCGCGGGCGTCACTCAGGAGGAGGTCGATCGAGCCCGCCAGAAGATGCTCAAGGACCGCGAACTCGCCGCCTCCGACCCCAACCGCGTCGCGATCGCGCTGTCCAACTGGGGCTCGCAGGGCGACTGGCGGCTCTACTTCCTCAGCCGCGATCGCCTCGAGGAGGTCACCGCCGCGCAGGTCAAGGAGGTTGCCGCCAAGTATCTGACTTCCAGCAACCGAACCGTCGGCTACTTCATCCCCAGCGCGAAACCCGAACGAACTGCCGTGCCGCCGACGCCCGACGTCGCCAAGCTGGTCGAGAACTACAAGGGCCGCAATGTCCAGTCCACGGGCGAGTCGTTTGACGTTTCCCCCCTGGCCATCGAGGCGCGCGTCCAGCGGCCCGACCCGATCGAGGGTCTCAAGCTGGCACTGCTGCCCAAGAAGACCCGGGGTGATGCGGTTCACGTGCACCTGACCCTGCGCTACGGCACGGCAGAGAGCTTGAAGGGAAAGGTCGAGGCGGCCAGTTTCCTGTCGAGCCTGATGCTGCGGGGGACGAAGAACCTCAACCACCAGCAGATCCAGGACGCCCTGGACAAGAACTTCGCCCGGCTGGGCGGCGGCATGGGCGGGATGGGCGGCAGGCGAATGGGTAGAGGTGGGGGCGGCGCCTCGGTCGGGACCGTGTCGTACTCGGTGCAGACCAAGCGGGCCAACCTTCCCGCCGTTCTCGAGATCCTTCGTCAGGTCCTGCGTGAGCCCACCCTGCCGGAGAACGAGTTCGCGATCATGAAGAACGAACGGCTGGCCGAGCTCGAGCAAGGCCGGTCCGATCCCATGCTCCAGGGCATGAACCACATTCAGCGGCTGCTGTCCCGCTATCCCGCCACTGACGTCCGGTACGTGCCGACGATCGCGGAGGACATCCAGCGCATCAAGGAAGTCACGGTGGAGGATGTTCGATCGCTCTATCGCGACTATCTGGGCGCCAGCCACGGCGAAATGACGATCGTGGGTGACTTCGAGCCCTCCGAGGTGCTCTCGGTCCTGGCGCGGACATTCGAGGGCTGGAAAAATCCCCAACCCTATGCACGCGTCGAGCGACCGTTCCAGCCCGGTCTGAAGCCCACCCGCGCAACGATCTCGACACCCGACAAGGCAAACGCCAGCTACTTCGCGGGCCTGACGCTGGAGATGAAAGACAGCGATCCGGACTATCCGGCGCTGGTCGCCGGCAACTACATCCTGGGCGGCGGCTCGCTCTCGTCGCGCATCGCCGATCGCTTGCGGCAAAAGGGCGGACTCTCGTATACCGCCGCCGCGAACTTCGCCGCCAGCCCACTTGATCCCAGCGCCAACTTGAGGATCATGGCCATCTACAATCCGGTCAACGTCGCCAAGGTGGTCTCCGGCGTCGATGAAGAGGTGGCCAGGATACTCCGCGACGGAGTCACGGCGGAGGAGCTCAAACGTGCCAAGGACGGTTACCTCAAGCAACTCGAGGTCAGTCGGACCAACGACAACTTGCTCGCCTCGTCACTGGCCGAAAACCTGTTCATCGGCCGGACCATGCAGTTCGACGCCGATCTCGAAGCCAAGATCAAGGCACTGACCGTCGAGGACGTCAACGCCGCCCTGCGCAAGTACATCCACCCCGAGCAGCTCTCCGTCGTCACGGCGGGAGATTTCAAGGACACCAAGTAGTGGCTCCTGAACAGTAAAAATGGAAATATCTTCGTAACCGAATGGGTTGCGACGGGCCGGGTCTCGTTCCTGCGCCATGTCAGTTGAGCGGGTTGCAAACTCGTGCAATTTCGCGCTCGGTTCTCGACAACCGCCGCGCCGCGTGGTTTCATGAGCGTGCGGAGCCGGGTTGCGCTTCGCTCGAAGCCGCGGCAGGGTTCCCTTTCCGGGTTCCTTCCGCGGTATGGCAGTCTCGGGACGACTCTGGTTCAACATGGAATCACTTCAAGGGCAATTGCTGATCGCTTCCCCGACGCTGGCTGACCCCAACTTCGCGCAGACGGTGGTCCTGGTTGCCGTTCACGGTAAAGACGGAGCCCTGGGGCTGATCCTGAACCGTGAGCTGAACGTGGGGCTCGATGACGTCTGGAGTCAGGTCAGCAAGTCGCCCTGCCTGCGTTCCGAGGCGGTGCGGCATGGCGGACCGGTCAGCGGCACTTTGATGGCCCTGCACGACCGCCGGTCGATGGCGAACCTGGTGGTCGCCGACGAAGTCTACGTTGCCACCGAGCTGAATGCCATGGAGTCGCTGGCTGCCACGGACGAGGGACGGGTCGTCTTCTTTCTGGGTCATGCGGGCTGGGGTGCCGGCCAGCTCGAGAACGAGCTGGCTGAAGGGTCCTGGCTGCTCCTGCCCGCCACTTCGGACCACGTTTTCGGAGACCTTGATACTGTCGCCCTGTGGAAGCTGGCCATGACCGATGCAGGCCGCCGTCAACTCCACGCGATCGTTCCCGTCAAGCACGTCCCCGACAACCCTCGAGCCAATTGAGGGAGCCGCGCCGCGGGCGATTACCGCTTCCAGCCATGACCGGCGGCACATCGAGTCTTCAAGGAGACCTGGGCTTTGGTGGGGTGTGGAGATGCGCGTTGATAACCTGACAACTTCAGCGCCTTGATTTCACAGTGCTCAAGGACGGAAACCTTCGCAGCGGGTCACTGATCCGACCTTGTCTTTTTACGGCCCGCCGCGTATGCTGCTCGTGAAGCGCAGCTCACATCAGCGATTCATAGAGCGTAATCCATTTCAGCAGAAAGAGTTACGGCAAAATCTCGGTCATGTCTCTTCGCTCGCGCCGAAGGTTATCCGACAAAAACGGCAAGACTCGCTCAAAAAGTAGGATCGGGGTGCCGATAGGCTCGACACGTGACTTTCGGGGATGATGAGGTCCGCAGTCTCCTGGCCATTTGAAGGCCTCGGCCCTTTGAGAGTCGGTGGGATCTCGACTTTGATGGAGTGAAGACAGGATGTCAATCTCCTTGTTGCGTCACTGGGCGGCTGGGTTTTTCTCCCGTGGCACTAGCCGAACCGCGCGGCGTCGCGCACAGTCATTTGCCGTCGGGACAATTGAAGGGCTGGAGCAACGGTTGGCGATGAGCGCGACGCCCGTCGCGACGCCCGCCATCCAGATGCTCTCGGCCACCACCACCGATTCCAAGAGCGTCACGATCGAGTACCAGGTGAATCAGGCTCCTGACGCCGCGAACCCGATCCAGTTCGGGGTCTATCGCTCCAGCAATGGTCAGTTCAACTCGAGCGACTCACTGGTTGACACGATCACGCTGACCGCCCCCGGCTCGGCGTCAGGTCAGAGCGCCATAAGCCTCGACCAGAGTGGCCAGCCCGCCACCGCCGTCGGCACCCACCAGCTCACCCTCCCCTTGGCCCAGGGCTTGCCGCCATACCCGGAGAAACCCTACGTGCTGGTCGTGGCCGACCCCAACTCACCCTCCGCGACCGCCGATCCTCAGCAAACCGCGTCGTTTCGCGTCTACACCATCGGCATTGTGACCCATGGAGGAATCCAGGACCCGAGCTGGACACACGGGCCTCCCTGGGAGCTCGAAACCGCCTACATGATGAGGCGCGAGGGCTTCGACGGCGTGATCGGCTACAATTGGGCGCTGCAGAGCAGCACTCCCGGTGCGGCGATCAAACAGTCGCCGAGGCTGGCGCGGATGATCCTTGACGTCGCCAGCAACTTTCCAGCCAACGATCCGGTCGACCTCGAGTTCATCGGCCATAGCGAAGGGACCGTGGTCAACACGTACGCCATCGTCACGTTAGAAGGCAAGATGACCCCACAGCTCAAATCGGGCTACATCGAGGATATCCTGCTGGATCCTCACGCCGCCAATAACAACGTCCCCGGACAGCAAATGAGCTTTGGAGGCGCACTTGGCGGACTGGCCAGGGCCATCGTCACGAACTACCAGGCCGAGTCGAAAGATCCCCCCGCGTTCATCCCCTCGGTGGTCGATGAGGCCCTGGTTTTCTTTGAGCACACACAGGCCACGGCCGGCGGGATCTACAACCTCTGGGGCCAGGTCCCCGTCGAGAGCGACGGGCCGGTGGTGCATTACTACAATCTGACAGACATGGGAGTCACCCACTCGGGCAAGACTGGAGTGAATTACTGGTTCAGGGACTTCATCGCTCCGACCCTGGGCAACCAGGCGCCTCTGGTTCAGGAGCTTCAGTTGAACGGTCAGATCGATAACGCCGTGCCACCTACGACAACTTCAGTCAGCCAGAGCACCCTGGTACAGCAGGCTAACAACGCTCGCGCCGATCGTGTCTACGGACCGGAGCAGGTCGTACAAACGAATCAGCCGGAGTTCTCCGGCACGGCTGCGCCCGGTTCGATCATCCGGCTCGCTCTCAGCCCCGCGGCGAAGCCGATGAACATCACGCTGGCGGGCGTAACCACCGCCAATAGCACCGGCCAATGGTCGCTCACCACAGGCCACCCGCTCCGGAACGGACAGTACCGCACGCTCGTGACAGCCTTCTCTCGCGCGTTGACCACCCGACCGGGGTTGGCCATCGTTCCAACCCAGCCACTGGGTCGCCTGGTTGTCGACGCACCGTCCGGATCATGAAAGTGGGCCCCACCGGGTCACCTCACTCCCCCCCAGGGGTCAATATGCTACGAGATGCTACGTTTTCCGGTCTCGGCAGAAGTTCGGCGAGCTTGGTTTGCGGCGTAAGTTCCAATGAAATATGGATTTACGACTATTTCTCTCTTGACTCTCGTGGGCAGCAACTTTAAGCTTAACTGTATGCTGAACCAGGAGTTGCGCCGTTATGAGCCACGTAGCAAGACTTCGAAAAAATCGCCATATCGGCCCGTTTTCAGGGCGCTTTACCTGCATCCGGCCCACATTGGCAAGGGGTCTTGCGGCATGCCGTCCTTGCGGCGATGCCTGTTGGCGAACTGGCCGAGAGTTTCCGTTGGGAACTGGGCGTCGCTCTCAAGGATCTGTACTCGATGGCCGGCTTGGTCTTCCTGGCCGACTTCTTCAGCTTCCGGCATGGACACACCTTCGATGTTCCGTTCTCGACGACCCGGAATTGGGTTCGTTTTGCATAAAGAAATCCGCATACATCCGACGTTAACTCTTTGAGGGCAAGTGATTTGTATCTGATTACAATTGGCTTTGTTTGGCGCTTTTTTGACGACCGCCAGGCCCCAATAGTGTTGAATTAGCCGTAAAGCCATGGCGAGCAGTTGGTTATTTCGCCCTCTCCCCTTGCGGGAGAGGGTAGGGAGAGGGGTGGCCCAGTCAGCTCGACTCTTCGGACTAGGCGATTGGTCCTGCCCAGCCCCCTCACCCCAACCCTCTCCCGCAAGGGGAGAGGGAGCCTGAAGTTGCTTCGCCTAAGGGTGTTATAGCTAATTCAACGGTATTGCGCCTAGCCCGAGCCGCGTGCTGTTCGGTCAATCCGGAGTGAACCCGGCCGATCTGCGAACCGTCAAGCTTTCCCCAGTCCTCCCTATCCGGCTTTTTCGCGAGACTTGCGTGATCCGCATATCAGGCAGGCCGGTTTCCGTGTGTCGAAGACCACACACGCCGCGCGCCGCCCTTCCGCTTGGGCGACGCGCGGGTCTGCGTCTCACACCGAATTGTCAAAGACCATCCGCACTATCCCGACATACTGAGTTTACGACAAGATTGCCCGACTCTTGCGAGCGTCTCAGGAACTTGGTCTCTTCTTGATGGCAGAAGCGCGATCGCGATGGGTTCGTTTTGCCGGAACCGAGCACCATCAATACCTCTCACCAGGGCCTTTTCCCCGGTATCCCATGCGCCTGCTCTTCTCCTCGATCCATTGTTACCTGGACCCCTCCAGCGGCGCGGCCTTGTGTACGCGCGAGCTGCTCGAGCTGCTGGCCGGGCGGGGGACGGATTGCCGGGTGCTCACGACAGGCATCCTCGACCCCGTGCGGGAAACGTCGCTCGGCGATGTGTTTGCCACGCTGGAGCTACCCGTCCGGCGGTTTCAGGCAGCGCTGGGAATGGGCCGGGCAGCCGAGGTCATCGAACTCAGCGTCAACGGCGTTCGGGTGACGCTCATGCCCACGGCGTCCAGTCGCGCCGAATGGTCGCCCGACCCACGCGAGTCGGCGATAGGGCCTTTGCCGACGTCTCGGCCGTGATCAGAGAGGAGTGTCGCAAGTTCCTCGAGCCGATGTTCGATCCAGCTTTTCCGGTTGTGCATCCCTTCCCCGAGCAGGAAGGCCCGCCGCACGCAGCGCGTCACACAGTGATACCAGCGGGTCACGGAAGCATCAACCAGATGGGCACGCGCAATCGTCATGCGCGGATCTCCTGGGATGATCCGCACAAACTACCGAATCCAACCCGCTGAGTCAATCCTGCTTTGCATGTCCTCTAACTCCTCAGGACCTTGGTTGTCACGGCAGGATGTCGTCGACAGCGATCTGGCTGCCTTGCCGGCCGTCGATCACCACGGGGACCTGCTGACCGGACGGGAAGTCCTTCCGGGACGCATAACCGGCCGGCCCCGGATCGGTGTAGATCTCGACCCGGCGGTCGACCAGGTTGACGATCCAGTAAACGGGGATGCCGCTGCGCCCATAGAGGTTCCCCTGTTGGCGATCGGCACTCACGTTCGTCGCCGACACTTCCACCAACAGCCCCACGTCGGTCGCCTCGGGGATCCGATGCCTATAGTCGGCATCGGAACCCCGGACGATCGTGATGTCCGGTTCTGGTTCGTCATACGCGGGGATCCGCACCGGCTGTTCCTGCCGCCACGTCCACCCGGGCGGTAGCCTCCTCTCCAGGGCCTTGAGGACTTCCTTGATGGAGAAGCCATGCTCCGCACTCTTGGCCATCTTCGTCACCATGTAACCGTCGATCAGCTCGACCTTCTTGGGCTCGTTCAACGACCCTGATGCGATGATCCGTTCGTACTCATCGACGGTGATGCGGCGCGGCGTCAACGGAGCCAAGCTAGGCGGAGGCGACACCAGCGGTTGTGTCGGTGTGACTGTGGACATGGTTACGACCCTTTCGCCTCATCGGCCTTCAACCGCCCCAATACCGTCATCCGCGCGTGCGATGCCATCCTACCATCGGCGTGAGCACTTTGCATCCACATTGAAACCCCGGGGGGGTCAGACCGAACCGGGCGAAGGTCCGAGCCATGCCGTAATCCTACCCGCGGCAGCTCGGCAAGGCCGCACGAGCTAGCCGTGAGCTCTGTCGCATGCCGATTGCCAGCCGGGGCGCTAACTCACTACAATGTCGGGCGGGGCAGATAAGGTGTCAGGAACCGATGTCGGGCACATTGGCGGAAAAAAAACCGTTTTCGGTTCCTGACACCTTTTCGTCCCCTGATCTTGAGCTGACCCGTGCCGTTGCCGGTCTGGACGTTCTCGTTGCCGTTGCCCATGATCGACACGTAACCGCCGGTGCCGTTGCCGACCTTGACCTGGTCGTTGCCGTTGCCGGTTATCGACACGGAATCGTAGTTGCCGTTGCCGACCTGGACCTGGCCGGAAAGGGGGACGCAACTAGTTATTGATTCTAGCTGCGTCCCCTTTCTGCTCCGCGTGTGCGGCTCAGGAGAAACGGAGGCCTCTCATGGAATTGAACCGCTTCGACGTCTCGGCCAAGGAGCTGGTCTGGGACGACCCGGCCGCGTGGCTGGAACGCTTCGCGATCGGGCCGCGCGGACCGGTCGAGGTGATCGACTCGGACATCACCACCCTGACCGCCTCCGCGGACAAGGTGCTCAGGGTTGGCGGCCCCGATCCCTACCTCGTCGATCTCGAGCCCCATTCCTACCATGATACCGGCCTGACCCGGACGCTCTGGTTCCGGCAGGTCGCCCTCGACTATCGTCACGACCTGCCGGTGCTCACTGTCCTGATCCTCTTGTGCAAGGAGGCCAACGCGCCCGGCCTGACCGGCACCTATGAGCGTCAGCTACCCGACGGCTGGCAGACGAATCGGTACAATTACCAGGTGGTGCGGCTCTGGCAGGAAGACCCCGAACCCTATCTGACCGCCCAGGTCAACCTGGTGCCGCTGGCCCCGCTGACCAACGTCCCGGAGTCGGAAGAGGCGTTGCGGGGCCTGGTGCGGCGCATGGCGGAACGAATCAACGCCGAGCCGCAGCCGCGGGCGGCGAAACTCTGGACGGCGACGTGTCTGCTCATGGGGTTACGCTTCTCAGAAGAACTCGCGTTTCAGTTGTTAGAAGGAGTGCAGAACATGCGGGAATCGACCACCTATCAAGCCATCTTGCGGGAAGGCCGGCAGGAAGGGAAGGTCGAGGGAGAACAAGAGCTCTTGCTACGTCAGGGGACCAAGCGGTTCGGCGAGCCGGACGCCGCGACCATCGCCGCCCTTGAGGCGATCCAGGATATTGATCGGCTCGGGGCGCTCGGCGAACGGATTCTTGACCCGAACATCCAAGATTGGAACGACCTGTTACGGACCGCTTGATCCTCGACGATGTCGAGTGGACCCAGGGTGTTGCCCTGGGCTGGGCGGCCTCAGGGGGACATAGTGAATTGCCATCATAGAATGGGAGGAATAGGAAGACACAGATAAACTGCCCGTCTTGCCTGGAACGCTTTCACAATTCACAATGTCCCCCTCGTCCTCCCCCATGCACGTAAACGCTTGGAGCAAGCGGCTTAGGGGTTGAGCAAGCGCTATTCATTGACGTCCCCCTTTGCCTCTCCCTGGTTCAAGCCGCGCAGCGGCGACAGATCATAGCCTGGAAACGTGAGCCCCAGGTCGCCGCTGTCCGTCGTCAGAGGTTTGGTGTCGACCCGCCGGGGCTAGGAAGCGGCGAAAGGGCGAAAGGGGCCACCCGCGCTTCCCGGTTGCCCGAAAGTGGGTGACCCCTTCCGCTCGCAGAACCCCGCGTCAAGAGATGAGCTAGATAAGGTGTCAGGAACCGATTTCTGGTACATTGATGCAAGAAAGTCGTTTTTCGGTTCCTGACACCTTTTTCTTCCCATCCTTGGGATCTCGCTCCAGCACCATCGCAACGGGTACGTCGGAGAACGACACAGCCAAGGATTCCACGTCCTTCACGTACAAATCCACCGCCTCGACGGTGAGGGTGGGAAACTTGCGTGCCGTTCGGGGTCTCGTCAGGACGTCGCGAATCTCGGCGATGATTTCGGAACTGATGACAAGCTCGACCTTTCCTTCGCGGACAGCGTGGAGACACGCTGCGGCGGGCCCGCTCGATCGAGCCGCGGCCTGCAAGAAGACCATGCAGTCGAAGACGACCCTGGTCATGACATCCCGTTCGGTTTGCCGTGCTTCTCCTGCCAGATCTCCTCTCGAACCTCCTCGAAGAAGACTCGCAGTTCTTCATCGGAGATGCCACTCTTGTCGACTTCGTGTCGAAAAGGAGCGAGCGCTTCACTCACACCATGGATCTCGCGGTGTATGAGCTGACGAACATAGGCGGCTACGTCCTGCCCGGCTCGGGCCGCACGCTCGCGCAGCCGCTTCTCTTCCTCCGGGCTCAGAGAGATCGTGATGCTCATGAGTCGCCTCGGCAAGTTCCGCAGGAATTCTCGCCTCGTGCATTTTATGCTTCGGGTGCCTGGTCCGGCAACGCGTTAAATCGCCCCGACGGGGGAAAAGGAACGAGCCTGCCCGTGGGCCGCGCGGGACCACGGGCAGGATAGGGACGTCGCCACCGACCTCGATCACGGGGTCAGTTCCAACGGTCCGTCAACTTCTTGTTGGTCATGTCTTTGGAGTAGGTGTAGAACCACCAGTCCCGACCGCTACCCGCGTTCAAGACGTTGGGGTGAGACGTGTTGTACACCACCTTCAGACGCTTGTTGACCAAAGCCGACGAGCTTTTGTTCCAGTCGCTCAGGATCTGGCGTAGCGAGTCGCCAGAGTTGACGACGGTCGCCGAGCCGTCGATGAGGATGTCATTGCCGTTGCGGAGCTGGATGGTGTGTTGGCCCAGCCCGCCGCCGACCAGGTCCGACCCGTTACCGGCTGAGACGTAGTCGTTGCCGTTGCCCTCGACGATCACGTCGGACCCATTGCCGAGCTGGACGTTGTCGTTGCCGTTGCCGACGGTGACGGTGTCGTTGCCTTGTCCGAGCTGGATGTTCTCGTTGCCGTTGCCGAGGAAGATATAGCCGCTGGTGCCGGCGGGGTCGGAGGCGGTGATGGTCTTGTTCCCATTGCCGCCAAAGACCTGGTTGCTGCCGGAGCCGAGTGTAACGGAGACGTTGCCGCCGGCGAGCAGGAGGTAGTTATTTCCATTGCCCTCGACGACCGTGGTCGGCAGTGTCAGAGTGGGGATGAGCAGGAAGACGTCGTTGCCGCCGTAGCCGAAGACGTCGATGTCGGTGAAGGTCTGGCTGAACGCCTTGGCCGTGATAGCGTTGTTGAGGGTGGCGACAACAGCGAGTCCGGTACTGCAGTCGAGCTTGCTACCATACGGGCTGATCAGGGCGTAGTCGCTGGAGTTGGCGCCGCCGACGTAGAGTGTGCTGCCGACGGCGTAGACGCCCGGACTCAGGACGCTCTCGGTGTAGGTCGACTGGCTGACGGCGAAGTTCGTATCGCCGGAGTAGACCGCGGTGACGGTGAAGGAACCGGAGGCCGGCTCGGTCGTTGAAAAGGCGGCTGTGTCGTTGGCGGTCAAGGGCACGCGTGAGCCCACGCCGTTGACCTGGAACTGCACCGAGCCGGTGGGCAGGTAAGGCGACGGTAGATCACCGGCGACGGTGGCGGTGAAGGTGACGGATTGGCCCGGTGCGCCCTCTGGTGTCGAGGCGGCCAGGGTGGTGGTGGTGGCGTGCTGGGCGATCACGAAGGTGGTCGAAGAGCTGGCCGGCAGGTAGTCGGCCGAGCCCGCGAAAGAGGCGGTCACTTTGTAGTCACCCGCATTGATCGGCGCGGTGCTGCCAAGATCGGTGTTCGTGTTCGTGTTGACGTAGTCGAGGGTCAGGCCGACGGTTTCCAGAGTAGAACCCGGCGTGTTGTCGACGCCCGCAACCACCCCTGCGACCGTGGCGGTGGCCGGGTAGGCCGTGCCGTTGTAGGTGCCGCCGGTGTCGGTGACGGTCACCGTAGGCATGATCCCTGGCAGCGCGGCGAGGGTGACGCCTGCGGGGGCCGCGGGGCCGGTACTCGTGTTGGTGAGCCGGCTCCAGGAGGCGGTGTTGGCGGAGGTGACCTCAGTCAGCGCGCCGAAGGCGAGGTCCAGCTCCTCGGTCGGGGTGGCGGCGGAGTCGGCGGAGTCGTTTTGGATGCCGTCGGAGGTGATGAAGACGGTGTCCAGGACCCACTCGGCGACGGGGTCGCCGGACCCGTTCTGCTGGGTCAGCACGGCCGTGTCGTAGTGGCTCCCACTGGCCAGCACCTCGAACAGCAGCGGCGACGCGTCGCCGTACGGGGCGGTCACCTGCAGGTCGTCGAACTTGGCCGTGCCGGCCGTCGCCCCGGTGGGGCCGATGGAGATCGGGTTCTCGAAGCCGAATTGGTAGGAGTCCAGCGCGAGCGTGACGGGCGTCAAGGCGGCGCCGGTGCTGCCGGTCAACTCGAGCGTCATGGGCGGGGCGGCCGGGCCTGGCGGGTCGACTAAGTCGCCGGGCAGCGAGGGGCCGGTACTCGTGTTGGCGACCTGGCTCCAGGAGGCGGTGTTGGCGGAGGTGCCCTCGCTCAGTGCGTCGAAGGCGAAGTGCAACTCCTCGGTCGGGGTGGCGGCGGAGTCGTTCTGGATGCCGTCGGAGGTGATGAAGACGAGGTCCAGGGCCCACTCGGCGACGGGGTCGCCGGACCCGTCCCGCTGGGTCAGCAGGGCCGTGTCGTAGTGGCTCTCACTGGCCAGCACCTCGAACAGCAGCGGCGACTCGCCGTTGAGCGGGGCGGTCACCTGCAGGTCGTCGAACGTGGCCGTGCCGGCCGAGTTCTCGAAGCCGAATTGGTAGGAGTCCAGCGCGAGCGTCACCGCTGGCAGGCTGGAGCCGCTGGCAGGCTTCAGTTCCAGCGTCGCCGACGGGGTCCCCGAGAGGAGCGTCCGATCCTTGAGGACCTCAAGCGTCAATCGGGGATGCTTCGCCGGCATCAATGCCCGGCGACGAGGGCGGACGATGGTCTTCGGGCTGAACCGGGCGGGAAGCCAGGAACGTAGTGTCATGGGAAGTCTCCTCTCAGGTGAGCCGGCCCGCGATCGAAGGAAGGGTCCAGCGCCCCGGGCGCGCAGGCCGAACGCCCGGCGTTGGGAGCAGGCCGGTGAGGTCGCGCCGCCAAGCGGATCACTCACCGGCCTGCCTTTTTCCACAAGGCAATGCGACGTTTCTCGCCTTTTGCCTCACGTCACGAATCGACAAAAAAATCGGCTGCCGTGAAAATCACCGCTCCGTGCCCTCTGTTGGCTTCGTAGTTCCGGGGACACCATGGAAGGGACAAGGGGTCATCACTGAATAGCGCTTCCTTAACCCCTAAGCCGCTTGCATCAAGCGTTTACGTGCATGTCCTCGAGGCTATTTCCCTCTCAAACGGTCAATATCAGTAATGTCCCCTTTTCACTTCACGCATCGAGGAACATGGTGACGGTCGGGAACCACCGCCTCTCGCAGCCGCTTGGCCGGAGCCACTCCTTGAGGCCGCCAGGAGCCTCCTCTCGCCAGGCCGGTAATGACCGAAATCCGCTCCAGTCTACTGCGATGGCAATTCCACAAGACCGTATCTCCAGGCAAGTCGCGAAACGGGTTTGAAACGTCTTGCAATCGGCGAGCTTGGAGCTATAATTCGATGAGTGGCAAAAACTTAAGTGAGGTTGCATGGCCCGTTTTGAGGCATGGTTCAAATCCTGGGTTTTTCAGGTAACAGTACGGACCGTCCCCATGCCTCGACGGTGGAGATTCTTTCTGTCGTCGGACCGATAGCCGGCTCGGGGACGCTGGAAGCGGTTAAAGCCCAGC
>Ga0208044_1000426_pt1 | contig 31869 bp, 27 predicted proteins | sample Sb_taG_8_FD_187712 | JGI IMG/M metagenome (GOLD analysis project Ga0208044, IMG submission 187712) | Peat soil microbial communities from Weissenstadt, Germany - Sb_50d_c_BC metaG (SPAdes) (version 2) | ecosystem: Environmental > Terrestrial > Soil > Wetlands > Peat | place: Germany...
ATTCCCGATCGCGCGATTGAAGGCCTCATCAGCCACGCCAGCCATTTTCATGCGCGCGGTGCGAGCACCGGGAGACTGCAGACAGCCATGAAGGCGAACACTATCGACTACGCGCGCGTGCTGGCTGTGATGAAGCAAACGGCCTACAGCGGCTCAGTGACTCTCGAGTACGTTTGGACGGAATGGGAACGTTGCAACGATGTTGATAACCTCTCAGAGACAATCCTTTTGCGCGATCTCCTCCGCGCCGCAGCGCAGGACATCGCCTAGGATCCTCCCGTGCCGGCAGGCGGCAACTCGTAACAGGCGGCCTCTCGATCGTTGCGAACCGATAGCAGCCGCCCCGCCGGCTCTCAGCGTCGTGCTCGTTCGTTTTTGAAAAGCGGGCTCAGGTCCAGATGCTTCAGGGGTTGCGCGGACGAAGGCGATTTGCCAGCCGCGACGGCCAGGTGAAGTTTAAGTGATGCGGGCTCGAAAACCATGGTTTGCAGCGTCAGCTCCCCCTGGTTCACCTCATCGAGAAAATGATGGACGTCCTCGACTCCCAGCTTCTCGGTCACTGAGCAAACCCTTTCCAATTTGTCGAACCGATCTAGTGTTGTGAACAAGTTCCTCGGCTTGGGAAGCTTAAGTTCGACCGAACAGAAGTGGTTCGTGCAAATGCTGATGCTCTTCTCGGGCCGACGCACCACTAATCGACTCGGCGTGATCTCGAAGACCGCGCTGTCGCTTTTATCGCACAATGTCAGGTTTGTGGTTGTCGACCGTTTCATGCTGCGCAACATGGATTCCGCTTCTTTCACGGACGTGCATTCCTCAAGGAGCCGGCGATAGCAAAGCGCATAGGGCATTGCCTGTGGATCGAACGTCGGACCTTCGCTGGCGGGAGCGCCCGTGGTTTCCAGGATCGTCAGAGCGAGCCCGGCGTCATTGATACCGGAAATACACCCAACCAGGCCAGCATAGCCTATGGCGGTATACGCATGTTTACCTTGCGGCCGGTATACGGTTACCAATGTGTACTGTTGTAGGTAGCCGAGAGAGCAGTAATCCATGTTGCGGCCAAAGATCGGTTGGCCCGTGGCGCTTCGATCCGCCTGCACGACGAGGGCAGAACATCCGAAAAGTCCGCCGAGCAGCCCTTTCAGGTCGAACATGGTGTTGCCGACCTCCAGAAGTTCCCGGTCCTGACCACTCGACTTGATGATCGCTTCCAACTCGACGCGGTAGTCCGCCGGGAAATTGGCGAGAAGGCCATGCCCTTCCCTCACCACGATCGGCCACAGCACTTTGGCAACAACCGGCGTCGTCAGCGCGGCAAGGATTTCCTTCGGATAGGTTGTAACACGATGGGAAGGCTTCACCGCCAGCGTTCCGACCTGTTCCCCAATTTCCTGCGGCGTCCCCTCGACGATCAGCACGGGAATGCCGTTTCGGTATTTCAATTCCCCTTTCCCGTACTTTCCCTCGGGGAAACGAAATGGCTCCCCGGCTGTAGCAGAAGCGAATGCCAGGCCGCACAGCGCCAGTGCTAGGAAACCGAGATAACGCATACGGCAGAACATGACGGCACTCCTGCATGAATGAGAGACGGATGCCCGCGGGCGCAGCCAGCGCGGACATGCGCCCGTGCCGGGCATGTCTTCGCAGCCACGCAGTCCCATCTAATATTCAATCCCGACTTAGTTTGCAATGAGAGTTGCGTGCATTCGGCCGGCCGTCGACGTGATAAACCGCCTGGATTATCCTGGCATTTTGTGCCGAAGTGTCGAAGTTTTCGCAAGCAATGTCTCAGGGCAACGGACGATGATCGTAATACCTGCTCAGGGCACGGACGCGCCGCACCTGGGATGCCACCATCAGCCCAAGCAGGATCAACGTGATCATGGCGATGAGGTGATGCTGCGGGCTTTCTCCAAGATCGTGGTTGGCGAGCCCAAACAAGAGCAACACCGTGTAGCCGCAGGCGGCGACCGCAGTAGTAAACCACACCAGCCCCGTCCGAAACCAGAGGCCGGACGCGACGATGTAAACGCCAAAAATGAGCACCAGCGGGCTGTGGAATGCTTCGTCGACGACCAGGGCGGTCGTCAACAACAAGCCGTCGGTCGCCAGCCAGGCTAGACGCGCTCGATCAGGCCACAAATTTCGGCGAATCATGGCCTGGCAAACCAGAGATACGAGCGCCCAGACGGCCAGGATGCCCATGATAGCCGAGTGGATGAGCAAGGAGACCGGATGACTCAACTGGTAGTAGACCTGGGCAATAAGACTTCCGGCCGCCAGGACGACGAGTCGCGATGCCAATCCTGGCTCCTGCCGCGCCCATCTTGCAACCTTTTGCCGCAGACTCTGTGGGCGAGCGCTTACACTATCTCCGCGAAGGAACCTATCCAGGTCATCAGCCAAGGCGGCCGCCGACTGATAGCGCCTTTCCGGTGACTTGGCCATCGCCTTCAGGCAAATCAGCTCCAATTCACGGGGCACTTTGGGATTCAACGTACGGGGCAGTGCGGGCTCCCCTTCCAATACCTGGACCAGCGTGTCGAATGGGGATGCCTCGCTAAAGGGCGGCCGACCCGTGAGCAACTCATAAAGGATTGCTCCCAGGCTGTAAACATCGCTGAGCGGCCCAACTTCCGCATTGCGCCCGGCCGCTTGCTCGGGGGCCATGTAGCTCGGCGTGCCGACGATGGCGCCGGTACTGGTGGCATGGTTGCTGCCTGTTAGCATTTTCACGAGGCCGAAGTCGGTGACGTAGGGCCACCCAGTATCGTCGAGAAGGATGTTCGAAGGTTTGAGGTCCCGGTGCACGATGTCGCGCTCGTGCAGATAGGCCACCGCCCGCGTCACTGCCAGAATGCAGTGGGCGCTCTCCTCAGGGCTGAATGGGCGTTGCCTGCACCTATGGGCAAGGTCGTTGCCCTCGACGAATTGCATGGAGAAGTAGTGCTGCCCAAGGAGGCATCCGGCTTCGTGAATCTGCAGAATATGCGGGTGACGCAGCCCCGCTGCGGCCCGTGACTCGGCATGGAAGCGGTGAATTTCCTCTTCGGTGGCCAATTGACTCGACAAGATCATCTTGATAGCCACCAGGCGGTTGAGGCTTTTCTGCCTGGCCTTGTAGACGATGCCCATGCCGCCCCGGCCCAGTGTACCCAGAAGCTCGTAGTCGCCGAATTCCGTGGGAGGGGATGAATGCTCGAAGGGCGGGGTCGGCGGGCCTGGATCGTCCGTGGGCCGCATGGTTGGGGCATCTGCATCGTCCGCATGCATGGGAGGCGATCCCGATCCCACGGTCACGGACTGCGCCAGAAACTGGAGGTCATCCAGGCACCCCAGGACGGGCGCCAGCTCCGGATGGCTTTTGAGAATTGCCGCTTTGTCCGGCGCATTGCCGGCGCGCAACTTATCGATGTAGACATCCAGCACCGCGATGGCCTCATGTTCTCCAGCGATTTCCGCCGCCTGCGGCTCAGCCTTCATGTTAGCTTTCCTGTCGCGCTGTCGCTCAATAAGGTCTGCAGCTTCTGGATCGCTCGCATCCAGAGCATCTGGGCTGCCGGCCGCGAGCGTTCCATGCGCTGAGCTACCTCATCGAACGGCAGCCCTTGCAAATTGCGCAGCAGGATGACTTCGCGGTGGTCGGGGTCGAGGCGCGCCAGGGCATCTGCCAGGAGGAGTTCTCTCTCATGTTGCAATAACAACTGGCTTGGCGAGTCGCCATGGTCTACAGGTTCGCGAAGATCCCCCGACCTCTGATCGCCAAAGGGATTGCGCAGCGGAGACTCGCGGCGCACCTGGCGCTTTTCCGTGCAGCCATAATGGCGGGCGAGATCCGTGGCGTTGCGGGCCAGTATGCGCCGGAGCCAAACCATCCACTCGCCAGCCGTGGCGCCGTGAAATCCGCCAAATCCTCGATAGGCCTCCAGGAGAGTTTGCTGCACCAGGTCGGAGGGGTCGAATTTGGCCTGCAACCAGCTCTCGACCTGGGTCCTTGCGGCAATCGTCACATAGTTTCGGCAAATGGCGAATAGACGGTCCAGCGCCCCTCGGTCGCCCTCCCGGGCAAGTGCGAGCAGGTCGCCGATTGTATCGCCGCTACCCGCGCTCACAACCCATGATCCTTGCTGTACGTCTGCCGGCATTGGCTTCTTCTCTGTTTGTCTGTTTTTCAGAACGTACCACCAAGAAACGTTCGGAAAAGATGACGGCGCTGCGAGGGTTTATGCCTAGCGAGGCTTTGCCTCAAGTGAACTAGTCATGGGAAATGAAGAGAAAGATTAAGAAGAAGATTAGGAAGAGGATTATGAGCAGGAGTAAGAGCATGATGTTAACCGTCTCAATTGTACCTCTTAATCTTCTTCTTAATCTTGCTCCTACTCATCTTCCTAATCCTACTCTTCTTCTTACTCTCGCCTCGGCGCTTCCCAAAAACCTGATTCAGGCGCGATGGCTAACGCAAGGCAAGTAACCCGGAAACTGCGTTAGCGGCATTATATTCCAGTCACTGGCTCGCCTACTAGATAGGAGCATTCCTGCAACCTGTGCTTGCCTCGAGGCTGGCCCCGGACAAGCACGAATTCTCTCTGTAATTCTATCCTTCCCTCCCGAGGTGCCTGGACATGACAACACCAGACGATGGCCTGATTCAGGAGGTTCTGCCCGTTGCACCGTGGCGGCCGCGCCGGCACATTTTGGAGATCTTTCTCGAACCGCGCAATATCCAATGGCTCCTGGGCCTTGGTGGGGCGTTGATGGTGGCGGGCCTTATCATTTTGCTCTGGGTCAATAAATACTTTACGCCTCCGGTCATCGCCGCGACCATGGGGCTTGGCAACGCCTCTCTCTTGGTTGGCGGCTGGAGCATGCTGCGCCGCACTCGCTATCAGGTTGCCGGCCGCGCGCTAACGCTCCTTGCCTGCCTGGTGATGCCGCTCAACCTTTGGTATTACCATGCTCATGCTTTGATGACCATCGACGGTCATCTTTGGATCGCGGCGCTCGTCATCTCGGCTTTGTACGCCGCCTCCGCCGTCGTGCTGCGCGACGAGCTTTTTGTGTACGTTTTCACCGGCGGGATCGCCTTGACGGGTCTGCTGATCTTAGCGGACTTGCCGCCCTCTCCGCAGAAGTTCTGGGAGATTGCATCGCCTTCCACCCTCTTGGTCGCCCTGGGCCTTCTGGCGCTGCACACTGAGCGCGCATTCCCCGCCGGCGCGGGACCATTCACGCGAAAGCGGTTCGGCCTGGCATTTTTCTGGTCGGGACACGCACTGTTGGCCGGCGGGCTGGTCCTGGTCCTTGGCGCTCAGGTCGCCTCGGACTGGCTGTATCAGCCCATTTTCAGAATCTTTTACGACCAGTGGCATGCCGGGCGTACGCCGATAGTCACCAAGACCTGGGGGCAGATCCTGGCTCTGTGCTTGGTCCTCTCTGGCACCTATCCCTACCTCTATTCGGACGTGGTGGTGCGGCGGGTGGGGATTTACCTGTATCTGGCAGCCGGCACCTTGCTCTGGGCAGAAGTATTGCTGCTGGAGATCCTGCAACTGCACGTCAGCATGGATGTGATGATGGCCGTGCTGGCAGGGACTGGCCTACTCGTGAACCTGGCGCTGACCCCCGCAACCCGGAAATACCAGCTGACCCGGGCATTCCCGATACTCGGTCTATTTCTCGGTATCTTGCCGCTCGCGCTCGGCTTGGTCGTTCTCGCCAAGGCTGTAGGGGCGGACTTCAAGACTGTATGGGCATCAGCGCCTCCTACGTGGATATACATTGGTGCTATCTTCCTGACGGCAGTCTCCTGCCGGCTTGGTGCCCACATCAACCGCATTGCCCAGCCAGTGCTGTCGTGGCTCCTCTTCTTCGCTGCCGCCGCCGCCACGATGATTGGCGCCGTTGCACTTTTAGCCGTCATGGACATGACGCGCTGGCAAAACAGTGCTCCGCTGCTCGCGCTGGTGCCGATTGCGTATCTGACGGCGTCCCGCCTTTACCGTGGCCGGGCCGAGGAAAAGCCACTCCTGTGCGTAAGTTATGCTGCCATTTGCGTCGTCCTCTTATGCAACAGCTTAGGCATCCTGGAAGGATTCACGTCCATCAAGGAACAGCAGCAGCTAAACCTGCTGCTGGCCTGGCTCTTCGCAGAAGCTGCCCTTTTCTGCGGGCTAACCGTGGCTTGGCAAAGGCAAGTAGCGGCGCTGCAAGTGGGTGCGGCCCTGGCCTGCGCCGCGGTCTGGCAACTGCTCACCTACGCCGGGGTCGAGGGCGAAACCTACGCGCTACTATTTGCAGTGGTCGGCCTTCTCCTACTCCTTGCTCATCGCTGGGCCTCACTGGAACGCTCAGCTTCGGCGACGCTCGCGAATGGCATCTTTCAAAGCGCGAATGCCCTGCTCTCGCTCTCCATTGTTGCAGCCCTCTTCATGGGCTTGAGCCGGCTCGCATCCAGGAACGTGCACTGGTCGTTCGTCGCCGTCTGTTGCACGCTTGCCCTCATTAGTCTGTGCGCCGTCGCCGCGGTGCGTAATAAGGACTGGCGGCGGTGGTACGTGGCCACGACTGTGCTTCAGGGCTTGCTCACCTTCCTGGCAATCCAGGCCCTCAGCACGCTGACCGTCTTTCAAAAGTTCGAGATCTTCGGCGTGGCCGCCGGCCTGGCCCTGCTTGTTGTCGGCCACGTCGGTTGGTACCGAGAGCAGGAAAAGCCCAACGACATCGTGTCGGCTAGTCTCCTTCTCGGCAGCCTCCTTGCAGGCGTCCCGCTGGTCGTTGCCGTCATTCTGGACCGCTGGCACACCGAATTCATTTTCCTCGACGAAACGGGCTTCCTGGCTGTCAGCGTCTTGCTGCTGGTGACCGGCATCATCTTCGAACTCAAATCCACCACCCTGACCGGAGCGGTTCTCACGGCGCTCTACTTTCTCCTCCTCCTGATCTTCGTGCCCTGGAGCCGTTTGAATACGGTGGCCCTCTCCATCACCGTGGGCGGCGGATTGCTTTTCACCACCGGCTTGCTCCTGAGCGTTTACCGCGACCGCCTGTTGTCATTGCCCGATAGGGTCAAGCGTCACGAAGGAATCTTCCGAATCATAAACTGGCGCTAAATGACCGTACGGGATTCGGCAGTAGGTCAGGTTTCCAACCTGACCGGACAGATTGGGAAATCTGTCCTACGCCGCTGCCGAATCAAGCACGGCGATATAGCAATGAAGCCGCTGATCGAAGTGAAGCAACGCGGGTTGGATAAGGTGAACGGCTTCGAAGCCGACAGAGGCTACAAGTTGGCGCGAGGTGGGGTCAGCTCCCAGATGAGCTTGCCGCGTTCCCTGCCGCAATGCCGGCAATGCCAGCCGACCTTGTGTTTGGGCTCGCGATGGCGATGGTGGAGCATCCCACAGCAGCCGCAAGTGGCCTGCCAGCGTCCTTGCGGCATCTGCACATCAAAGCACAAACGCTCGGGTGTCGCCCCCACCTCGAGGCATTTGCGCTTCCAAACCTCATCGTGCCCATGCCCTGGACCCGTCAATGCATGGGCGATCTCGTGCAACAGGGTATCGCGAATCGCGTCGTCATCATTCAGCTCCACAAAATGCACGGACAAAGCAATCACCCTGTCATCGTAAATGCAGAGACCCATCTGACTCTTACGGCGATTGAAGGCGAAGGACCAATCGTGAAGCTCGTAGGACGCGAGCAGCGCGCGTGCGAGCAGCCAAGTCTCCCGAGCGCGAGATGAAAGTCTTCTTGCTGAGATAGAGAAGGGCATCGTCGTCCTCCCCGAGTAATAGCGAGGAGGCATTCTGACAGCTTCGTTTGGCAAAATCAAGGCGTGGGAGGATCTTCTCGTTTCGCCGTGCCGGCATCCGCTTCGACAACCATTTGAGTTGCTCCCGCCACACCCATGGGCAGGAGGAGCAACACCACGCCGGGCACGATGGCAAGCGCGGCCCAGGCAAGGCCGAATGCGCAGAAGGCATCGAAATGACGCATCACCCACCGAATCCGTGCCAGTACGCCCAGGCGCTGGATTGCCAATGGATAATCCAGGAAGGTCCAGGCGAGCAGCCAGGCGTACACGAGAAACTTCAGCGGCACCGTGACCACGAGGGCCGGCGGGAAGAAGAAGCTGATCAAGAATAGACCCCCGAACGCCAGGACGGCCACGGCGAGTGTAACGATCGCGATTTGCATTCCTCGAACTGCCGATTCGAAGATGCCCGGGAGCGGCGCTGAATGACCCGTCAGGGACTTTTCGCGTGCACTGGCAATTGCCTCGAGGGCAAAGCAAGAGAATGGCTGAGCCAGGCAGATGGCCAATACGATAGCTGCGATGATCCCGGCCAAGGCAAGCACCGCCGTGGTTAGCCAGGATCCCAGGTGTGCCCAGAGACCGTCGGATGAGGCGAAGATCGCATCGCTCGCACGCATCGCTCCCCAGACGCCAAGAAAGCCCAGGCCGCAGGTCAGGACCATGACCATCGCCAACGGAACTGCGGCGTATCCCCAAACTGAGGGAGTACTCACAACAAAGCCGATGCCCCCGACGAACGCTCGCAAGCCACTGAAGATCCCAAGATTTTTTTCGCTGCTTGCCATCATTTCCTTGACTGCTGAGGTCCTTGCAAAATAGAGAAAACAAAAGCGGCGGAAAAGCGCCGCACTCCAAAAGTGACTTCTTTGGACTGCGGCGCTTTTTCGCCGCTTTTCTTTTCCCTTCCTCGCCACAGCGTCCGATGATCGCGCACGCTCTCCGTTGAACGCGAAAACGCTCTTCCTGGATGCGAAACGCGGAGGTCAGAGCCCGATGGCAATGACCTCCGCGTTTTCGCGTCCTGTCTAGCACAAGCAAAGACCTACGGCTGCGTTTTCTTACCCTGCAACAGGTCCTCCATGATGTGAAGGACCTCGGTGTTTATGAAGTTCCGTGCGAATTTGAATGGCGTGCCGTCGCCCGAGGTCGATTCCGGAGGAAGCAAATCGTCCAGATCTTCATCCGCTTGGCTCGCACCCTTTTTACTATCCTTTTTGTCCTTTGGGAACTGGGTACGAAGTTCTTGCTCGTTCAGTGGGATCATCTTGCGTGCCCGCTGGTCCTTGACCGTCTCAATCTCCTTCTGGAGCTTGGCAAAATCCGCCGAATCTTTCACGCGCTGGGCGGATCGGGTCCGCAGGGCGGTTTTCAACTGCTCCGGCACCATCCCCAGCTCCTCGTGGCTCACAGGATTCACGTGATCAAAGGCCAAGGCGTTTTCCAGGTCTTTCTCGCCGGTGGCCAGTACCTCTGTAAGAGAAGGGATGACGATGTCCGACTTCACACCCTGGTTTTGCGTACTGTCGCCGTTGACGCGGTAAAACTGGTCAATGGTCAGCTTCAGCGCCCCAAGATGTACCGGTTCTTTGCTCCGGACGTAACTACCCAGATCAGCGACAGCCTGCACGGTCCCCTTGCCATGGGTTCCCTTGTCGCCGACGGTGAGCGAACGCCCATAGTCCTGCAATGCGCCGGCCAGGATTTCCGAAGCACTGGCACTAAAACGGCTAACGAGGACAATGAGCGGCCCGGCATAGACCATGCCTTTTTCGGGGTCGTTGCTGACCTCTACCTCGCCATTCACACCTTTCTTTACTTGCACGACGGGTCCTTGATCGATGAAGAGCCCGGTCAGCGATAGCGCCTCGCTCAGGGCGCCGCCGCCGTTCCTGCGCAGATCGAGGACAACCCCGTCGACTCCCTTGCTCTCGAATTCCTTGAGGAGCTTGCGCACGTCTTCGGTAGCGCTGACAAACCCCTCCTTGCTGCCCTTTGCAGACGGGCTGTCCGCATAAAAGGAAGGCAGATCGATGATGCCGATCTTGTACGGCGTGCCGTCCGGCTTCTTGCCTTGTTCCATGATCTCGGAGCGGGCCGCCTGCTCCTTGAGCTCTATTTTCTGGCGGGTGTAGGCATAGATCGCGGGTTCAATCTTGTCGGCGGGAATCACCTTCAACTGGACCTTCGTGCCCTTCGGGCCGCGAATGATCTTGACCACCTCAGTCAGCTTCCAGTCGATGACGTCGACAAATTTTCCGTCGCCCTGAGCGACGCCAATGATCTTGTCGTTGACCTTTAGGCGGTGGTCCGCCGCCGCAGCGCCGCCCGGGATGATTTCGCTGACAATGGTCTGGCCGTTGTCCGAATGCAGCAAGGCGCCGATGCCCTCCAGGTGCAAGTGCATCGCGATGTCGAAATCAGCAAGGGTGGTCGGCGACATGTATGAGGAGTGCGGGTCGACACTGGCGGTCAGATCCGACAGGTACATCTCCATAAGGTCGTAGTTGTCCACCTGCTTCCAGCGCTTCAACAGGCCCTGATAGCGGCTCAGTACTTTCTGCTTGGCTTCGGCATCAGCCACCGGCTTCTGCTCAAGGCGCTGCTTCTTGGCCTCGGCATCAGGCACCGGCTTCTGCCCCAGGCGTTGCAGCAACAAGTCGTACTTGATCCTTTTGCGCCAGCGCTCCCGGATCTCCGCGTCCGTTTTCGGGTGATCGATAGCGTCGTAGTCCGTCGACAAATACTCCTTGACCGTGAAATCCTGCGGTTCTTTGAGCAGTTCTTCAACGAGTTTCAAACGCTGCTCGATCCGGGTGACAAGGCGCTTGTAGACATCGTAGGCAAAACTGATGTCGTTGCGCTGCAGCATTGTGCCAAGTTCGGTCTCGGATTTCTTCAGTTCCTCGACATCTTCCTTGGTGAAATACAGTTTGGCGGGATCCAGATCCTTGATGAATTTGTGGAATAGCCGCTTGGAAAGCTGCTCGTCCAGGTCTGGCTTGGTAAGGTGCTTGCGATGAAGAAGATCGCAAACGAGCTCGATGACCAGGCGGTCCAGCTTTCCGGGAACCGGATCGGCAAACGCCGGCGCCGCTATCAAGAGCAGGCCTACAACTGCTGCCAGCACGGCGACACTGCGTTTTGCCTGGAGTAACCGCTGGTTCCTTAACATGAGTCTATGCTCTCCTGCTTGAGAAGTGCTCGGGGGACCTGGAGGGATCAACGCCTTCTGGTTAGGTACCGCGCCTTGAAGAAATTGCCATGCCTCTCTGCTGCCCATGGAGTCGGCGTTAGGCGAGCGGCAGGTAATAATCTCCCCTCGCCCCCGACCCCTCGCCCCGGAGTACCGGGGCGAGGGGAGAACTATCGCTGCCGCTCGCGTGCCGCCCTTCCAGAGCAGATTTTTAATCTTAACTTTTCAAGCATCAAACCGCAACACGGGTGTGCAGGGACCCTGGCATGCAGCTTGCGGCGATCCAAAGTCAAGCGCACATATCAAAATCAGCTCGTCAAAACCAGCCGGATCTAGACGTAAGTCCCGTTCCTGTATTCGATATTCTTTGCCGGCAGGACCGGCAGAGGTGTAAGATCGTGGCCAGGGCCAAGGTTTTCAACATCCACTCGGGGGAGCTGTTCTCGTGACTCTCAAAGAATCCCTCACACGACGGACATTTCTACAAGCAACTGCATCCGCCACGGCAGGACTGACGGCATTTGGCGTTCCCGCCGCGAATGCTCTCGGAGCTAATGAGGCAATTCGCGTTGGAATGATAGGCACAGGGGGACGTTGCCGGGCCCTGATGAAATCGCTGGCGACAGTGCCCAACGTCCGCATGGCGGCGGTGTGCGACATCTACGACGTTAATCTCGAACTCGGCCGTAAGCTTGCCGACCCGCAGGCATTCGCCACGAAGCACTACCAGGAAGTTCTGGATCGCAAGGACATTGATGCCGTGCTCATAGGGGCTCCCGACCACTGGCATGTGCCATTGACCGTGGCCGCATGCGCGGCCGGCAAGGACGTGTACGTGGAGAAGCCGCTCACGCACAACCTGGAAGAAGGCCAGTCGGTCGTGGACGCCAAAAACAAGCATGGCCGGATCGTGCAGGTTGGCACGCAGCAGCGCAGTATGCCGCAATTTCAGAAGGCCCGCGAACTGGTGCAAGCAGGCCGGCTAGGTAAGATCCACAAGGTGCATCTCACCTGGAACCGTAACGCGGACCGCTTTCGAGCTGGGCCAACGGCTGTCGATCCCAAGACCGTCGACTGGAAAACGTTTCTGGGCAATGCGCCTGCGCAGCCCTTTCATGAGTACCGCTTCCGCAACTGGCGCTGGTTTTGGGATTTCGGCGGCGGCATCCTTACCGATTTGATGGTGCATTACATCGACGTCGTCCACTGGTTCCTCGATGTCGATCACCCGCTTCAGGCAACCGCTATCGGGGACAATTACCAGAGCAAGGGACTCTGGGAGACTCCCGATACCGTCCAGGCCTTGCTGACTTACCCGAAAGACTTCCAGGTCTATTTCGAAGGCACGTTCTGCAACGCACGCAACGGGGCGATGCTGGAATTCATGGGCACCGACGCCACGCTCTACCTGGACCGCGGCCGTTACGAGATCCATCCCGAGCGCAATCGTGGCAAATACGAAGAGTGGGTACTCGGAACCGGAAAGCGCGGCCAGGACTTCTACGATAAGCCGGACGGCGAATTACTGCACCTGACCAACTGGATCGAGTGCGTGCGCAACCGGAAGACACCCAATTCTCCCGTAGAAGCAGGTGTGGGCGCTGCCGCGGCGGCTCATCTCGGGAATCAAGCCCTGCGCACGCATCTCGTGACCTCGTGGAAGGAGCCGTAGTGCCTTCCTTCAGGAGGGAGCCATCCGAACGGCACATGCGCGGGCCAGATTAGGGCCTGTCGCTCGCATGCCCACCCAGAGTCGCAGCGCACGCCGCCACCGGGGCCGTCATTCCCTTCGTCGGCCTTTATCCCGCGGCTTGGCCGTTGCTGGGGGCACAAAACTCCCCGGTTGCAGTTTCTCATGCGCCATGCTCGATCTACAATTGAATGTTCGGGACGCCGGGAGTCCTGCCCGACATGACCGCACTGGGGCATGGTACGAAGGCCAGCGGCGTCCTGCATTGTCCTGCACGGGCTCCCGCGATGATCTGTTTCTGGAGTACCTTCCTTGTGACCGAAAATGCGTTTTGTTTGCCTCTTAATGTCGTTGTCGCTAGTGCGAAGCTTGAAGTCGCACTGCTTGCGCGCTTCTGCAATTTCGCCACAAATGCCCGCTGAACGGCGTACTTTCGGCGCACTCTCGGCGTACCAGGCGAACATGTGGCCGCGTCGTGCAGCAGTACGGGATAATTCGTCAGGCAACCGACGAATCTAAGGGGAATCCCAGTGCGGCAACTTGCCGCTGACCTTGGCAGTACCTGTCCATGAACATTCTGGTCACCGCAGGCAATACCGTCGTCCCGATCGATCGCGTCCGCTGTATCACCAACGTTTTCACAGGGCGCACGGGCACTAGCATCGCTCTGGAGTGCCTCAGGGGCGGCCATGCAGTGACGTTGCTGACTTCCCATCCTGAATTGGTAAGTCACCTGGGTGGGCCAGCTTCAGCCCAGGCGGAACGCTGGACGGTAAGCGCGTATCGCTCGTTCGACGACCTCGAACGATCCCTGCAGGAGCAACTGCTGCACGGCAGGTTTGATGTCTTGATCCACTGCGCTGCCGTGAGCGATTACCGGGCCGCCGGCATCTTCGCGCCTGCTCCCCAGACGCGATTTGTGCCCCAGAGTGGCGTATGGCAGAGCAGCGCCGCGGAAGGACCGGCCCTTATCGACAAGGCGGCCGCCAAAGTCAAAAGCACTGAACCGGAATTATGGATTCGCTTGGTGCGGACACCCAAGTTGATCGACCGCGTCCGCAGCGCTTGGAGCTTTCCGGGAATTCTTGTGAAATTCAAGCTGGAGGCGGGGATCAGCGAGACAGCGTTGCTCGACATAGCCGAGCGTTCACGCCAGACGTCGCGCGCCGACCTCATGGTGGCGAATACGCTGGAAGATTCGGGAAGCTGGGCCTTGCTCGGACCGCTCGATTGCCGGTATGAGCGCGTGACGCGCGCGGATTTGGCCCCGCGCCTCCTTGCTGAAATAGAAAGCTTGTACGCGGAGCGCAAGCATGGCTAATATATTGCTCGGCGTGACTGGATCGGTGGCCGCTCTGCGTACCCCAGCGTTGTATGCCGAGCTCAAGATGGCCGGCTATGCAGTGAAGGTCGTGGCTACGCGCTCCTCCCGTTACTTTTTCGACCCGCTCGCCCTGGATCCGGTTGGTACGGAAGCGCCCACGCGCAATCGTGAAGCGGTGATCCTGGATGAAGACGAGTGGCCCGGGCTCCCCGAGGGGAGACGCTATGAGCGCGCGGATGAAGTCCTTCACATTGAGCTGCGCCGCTGGGCCGATGTGCTACTCATTGCCCCTCTGGATGCCAATACTCTGGCCAAGCTTGCCGTCGGCCTTTCCGACAACTGTCTCACCTGCGTTTGGCGAGCCTGGGATCCCGCGCGGCCCGTCATCCTCGCGCCGGCGATGAATACGCTGATGTGGGAGCACGCTATTACCGCGCGGCATCTCTCGCAGTTGGGCGCTGATGCCGGCGCGGGCTCGCCCCCTCGCGGAAGCGATCCGGAGGAGTTAATAGATTGGATCAATCGTGGCAGCCGGAACCTGAGGATCGTCCCCCCCGTCAGCAAGCGCTTGGCGTGTGGGGACGTGGGCGTCGGCGCGATGGCGGGTCTAGAAGATATTGTGGCCGCGGTTGATTTTGTCCAGAATGGCGGCGGCCGCAATGGTCCGTAAACCCCTCCGACCGCAGCGGGAGAAGGTGATGCCAGCCGACAGGGAGGTCAGCGTACACCTCTTGCCGAATTTGACGAATCAGGAATGCTTGACCGGCAGCCTGGCCGTCGTCATTGATGTGTTGCGCGCGACTACGACGATCGTTCATGCCCTGGCGGCTGGCTGCACGAACGTGCGGCCCTGCGCGGAAGTCGAGGAAGCACGCGAGCTGGCCGGCCAGATGCGCATTGGCCGAGCCTTGCTGGGCGGCGAGCGCGAGGGTCTTCCTATTCCCGGGTTTGACCTCGGGAATTCGCCAGGCGCGTATACTCCAGCGCTCTGCCGGGGAGCAACATTGGTGATGACCACTACCAACGGCACGCGCGCCATCCTGCGAGCGGCCGCGGCGGAACGCGTTCTTCTGGCTGCCTTCGTCAATTACAGTGCCATTTGTGAACAAATACGCCAGGACGCGCGTCCTCTTCATATCCTTTGCGCCGGAACGGAAGGCGAGGTCTCCCTTGAAGATTCGCTGCTGGCCGGGGCACTGGTCGATTTTTTGTGCGAGCAGGGTGAGCGCCGGCTGAACGACAGCGCCCGGCTGGCGTGGGACTGCTTCGAGCATCACGGCCGAGTTTTGCAGGGCGCTTTGGAACTCGGCAAGGGAGGGGCCAAGTTGCGGAGCCTCGGTTATCATGAGGACATCCTGGCCGCCGCGCAGGTGGATGCATTCCATTTGGTGCCCGAGGTGAAGCGCGATCCCTTGCGGGTGGAAGTGGGCGCCGTGGGGATCGTCAAGCGGCACTGGATCTCATAATATCGGCAAAATTGCCAAGCTGTTATTTGCTCAAGGTGTGTGCGATGGACATGGAAAAGCTGGTGGCGCTGTGCAGGAGACGTGGGTTCATTTTTCAGTCGAGCGAAATCTACGGCGGCATCAGTGGCTTCTGGGACTATGGACCGTTGGGAGTGGAATTGAAGCGGAACATCAAGGAAGCTTGGTGGAATGACATGGTGCGCAATCCGCCGCTTGCACCCGGCGGGGAAGATATAGCGATGGTCGGAGTTGATTGCTCGATCATCATGAACCCCAAGGTGTGGGAAGCCAGCGGACATTTGGGGGGATTTGCTGACCAGATGCTGGATTGCAAGAAATGCCGCAAGCGTTTTCGCGCGGACAAGGTGTTCTGTTATTTCCTCACTGAGGGGCCAATTCCTATGCTGGAATTCCAAGGCCCACTCATGAAGGACAGCTGGACGCCTACCAAGACCCTGTCCTGCGAAGCGAATGATACGAACGAAGCCTTCTCGATCTTGCAAGCGATGCATAAAAGGCTTGTTGAGAAAAAGAAGCTCCGTCCAAGCTTAGAGTTCGTCACCCACCAAACGCCCCTTGATGTGCCCAGAAGGTGGAAGCTCCCTTGTCCCGATTGCGGTGATGAGGGCGAACTCACCGAGCCTCGTTCATTCAACCTGATGTTCAAGACGTGGGTTGGTGCGGTTCAAGACGACTCGTCCGTTGCTTATCTGAGGCCTGAAACGGCTCAAGGAATCTTCGTCAACTTCCGCAATGTCCTCGATAGTACGCGACTCAAATTGCCGTTCGGGATCGCACAGATTGGCAAGGCATTCCGCAACGAGATCAATCCGCGCAACTACATTTTTCGAAGTCGCGAATTTGAACAGATGGAAATCGAGTTCTTCTGTCATCCCGATGAATCGATGAAGTGGTATCAGTACTGGCGCGACGTGCGCATTCGCTGGTACACGCAACTTGGGATTCAATCCGAGCGGCTTCGCCCACGCGAACAAGGCAAGGAGGAATTGGCCCATTACTCAATTGGCACGACCGACATCGAGTATTTGTTCCCATTCTCGGAGGAGCCGCAGGAATTGGAGGGGGTCGCGCACCGCGGCGCCTACGACCTCACGCAGCATGCCAAGTTCAGCGGCAAGGACTTGAGTTATTTCGACGAACAATTATGGGAGCGCGACAAAAGCAAATATCCTGACGCGAAAGCTGCTCAAGAGGCCAAGTCGAAGGAGCCGTATCGATTCATGCCGCATGTCATCGAACCTTCGGCCGGGGCCGATCGTTTTGCCCTCGCGGTTCTCTGCGAAGCCTACGCCGAGGATGAGATTGGCGGCGAGGCACGTACGGTACTGCGCTTTCATCCAAGGTTGGCTCCGGTGAAAGCTGCGGTGTTGCCCTTGGTCAACAAGGAAGGCATGCCCGCGAAGGCTCATGCACTCTATCGACAGTTGAAAGGATCCTGGAACGTCTTTTACGACGATAAGGGGGCCATCGGCCGGCGTTATCGCCGCCAGGATGAAGCTGGGACACCCTATTGCGTCACCATTGATGGCCAATCATTACAGGACGATACCGTGACGATGCGCGATCGGGATACGACGCAGCAGTGGCGTGTGCCGATCGCGGCCGTGGCAGATGAATTGCGCAGGCGGTTGGAGCCAACACTGTAGAAAAGTGATTATTTGGCACTTTTCTCGCCGCACTGCGCCCGCCAGCGCAGGCAGTGATCGGCCAACACCAGGGCCACCATTGCTTCGCCCATGGGCACAAAACGCGGCAGCAGGCATGGATCGTGCCGGCCGCGGGTTGCGATCTCGGTTGGCTCGCCGGCGCGGGTCACGGTCCTTTGCATTTGCGGCAGACTGCTGGTTGGCTTCAGAGCCACGCGACAGACAATCGGCTCGCCGCTGCTGATGCCGCCGAGCATGCCGCCGTGACGGTTGGTTTCCGTGCCGATTTTTCCCGTTTGCTTGCGAATGAAGGAATCGTTATTGCGGCTTCCCCGCGCTGTCGCGACGGCAAATCCTGCCCCATATTCGAATGCCATGACCGCCGGCAGCGACAGTAATCCTTTGGCCAGATCCGCCTTCAATTTGTCGAAAACGGGCTCGCCCAGACCTGCTGGGATTCCCGTAGCCACGAGCTCGCAAATACCGCCGATAGAGTCTTGTTCCTTGCGGACTTCTTCGATGAGCGCGATCATCTGCTTTGCCGCAGCTTCCTCGGGGCAACGGACGGGACTCGCCTCCACCTGTTCCAAAGTTATTTGCGTCGGATCGGGGACGTCGGCAGCGACGGTGCCCACTTGCTTGACATACCCAAGGATGCGGATGCCCTGCTGGGCCAGGAGTTTCTTGGCGATCGCACCCGCGGCAACCCGGCAGAGGGTCTCGCGAGCGCTGGAGCGGCCGCCGCCGCGGTAGTCGCGAATGCCGTACTTGGCGTCGAACGTGAAATCGGCGTGGCCGGGACGATACTTATTCTGAATATCGCCGTAGTCCTGGCTGCGTTGATCTGTGTTGTGGAACAAGATGCCGATTGACGTGCCGTCCGTCTTGCCTTCGAAGACACCCGACCATATTTCCGGCGTGTCTTCCTCTTGCCGCTGTGTCACGATCTTGGACTGTCCGGGCCGCCGCCGTCGCAGGTCCGGCAATAAATCATCCACGCTCAACGGCAGCCCGGGCGGACAACCGTCGATGATGGCCATATAGCCGGGACCATGACTGACCCCGGCCGTCGTGACTCGAAATAGCTCGCCGAAAGAATTTCCAGGCATGCTCCCATTATACTTCACCGAAGGATGCAAACTGTCAATCTGTCGTGCGGGCACCAAGATCCAGAGCGTTTTCCCTTCTGGTATGGCATGGCATTGCAGGCCGGTGCGGTCCGTGCTAAAAGCAATGGACCCCATGTGCTTGGGCGCGAACGTGGAAGGACACTGATCGTAGGTTTTCCACGCTCCGGCCCCGGCCGCGATGACATCGACCAAGAACGGAGTTCCTCGCATGCGCAACCGATCATTGCTTGCGATTGGCATGGCAGTGGCCGTGGGTACCAGTGCCTTGGCCATTCAAGATAACGACGCCACGCGCCGTTACGGCACTCCCGCTAACTTGAGACTCTATCCCCAGGCAACGCCCAAGGAAGCCCTGGCCTCCGTGCTGGCAACCATTGATAACAAGCGGATTGACTACCTGCTCGCCCAGCTCACGGATCCGGCATTTGTGGACAAGCGCGTCAAGAGCCTCTACGGCGGAGATTTCGCGGAGCTTGTGCATGAGACGGCGGCCAAACTGGCCAACGAGCCTGGGACCGCGAAGGAACTGGGGCGCTTTCTCAAAGAAGGTGAGTGGGAAGTCAACGATACTAGTGCGAGCGCACGCCTGAAGGATGTTAAGGATCGGCAGGTTTTCCTGCGCAAGGTCGACAACCGCTGGTATCTGGAGAATCGACAAAAGCCGGCCGCGGCAAAGTCCGAAGGGTAGCCCTTTTCCAAGCACCCCAGTCAGTCAACTTGTCTTGGAGTTGCCGACAAAGGATTCGACATGCTGCAAACTTGTATCGACCTGCGCAGCGACACGGTGACCAGGCCCACACGCGCCATGCTGGATGCCATGCAGGGCGCGGAACTTGGCGACGATGTGTTCGGCGAAGATCCGACCGTGAATCTGCTCCAGGAGCGGTTGGCGGCGCTACTGGGCAAAGAGGCGGCCTTGTTCGTGCCTTCGGGTACCATGTCGAACCAGATTTGTATCAAGGCCCACACACAACCTGGTGACGAGTTGCTCTGCGAGGTCACCTGTCACGTCTACAATTTCGAGACCGGCGGCCCCGCGGTCCTCAGCGGGGTCATGTGCCGTACCATCGAGGGAGATTACGGCATTCTGGATGTCACCCAGCTCGAAGGGAAAATCCGAGCCAACGACGACCACCTGGTTCACACGAGTCTGGTCTGCCTGGAAAACACCCACAACCGCGGCGGCGGCAGGATCTATCCCCTGGAGAAAATCCAGGCGATCCGCAGCTGGTGCCAGCAGCATGGCCTGAAGCTGCACCTGGACGGTGCACGCCTCTGGAACGCCGTCGTCGCCACGGGGACAGCAGCGCGAGAATGGGCGGGCCATTTCGATAGTGTTTCGGTCTGCTTCAGCAAGGGGCTCGGCGCGCCGCTGGGGTCGGCCTTGGCCGGTTCGCGTGAATTCGTGACCAGGGCCAAGCGGATTCGCAAGCTGCTGGGCGGCGGCATGCGCCAGGCCGGTGTCGTTGCGGCCGCTGCGTTATATGCTCTCGATCATCACGTCGACCGGCTGGCGGAGGACCATCGCAACGCCCGGATCATCAGTCAAGCCATCGCCGACACGCCTTGTCTCCGGCTCGACCCACCAGAGGTTGAAACAAATCTGGTCTGGTTCGAGGTAGATCCGGGACTCGGCACCGCCAAAGAGGTTGCGGCCCTCCTCAAGCGGAGCAACGTGCTTGTGCAGGCGGCAGGTCCCTACGTAATGCGGGCCTGCACGCATCTTGACGTATCGACTGCCCAGGCCGAGAGAGCAGCCGAGACTATCCGGCAGACCCTTGCACGTCCGGCACGAGTTCGGTAGGAAATGAACTGGAATTGAAACCCACACTCATCTGGACGCTTGTCGTTCGAACTGTTCCACAAAGCACTTCATTAAGAGAGGCACCAATGGAAGCACGAACAGAACCTGTCTGGAAAGGCTCTTGGCGACTTTTGGCCGTCGCTCTGGTACCGTTAGCGATGTCCTCGGTCGCGCTAGGTAGCGATGTCAAGGAGTCGGCCGGTTCGTTTGAAAGTGGCGGAAAGACCATCGCGGTCGATCGCTATGCGCAGAGCAGCCAACCGAACAATGATGCCAAGCCAAAATTGCCCGCCGTCATCATTGTGCACGGAGCCGGCGGTCTCAATGAACATGCCGAAGCATACAAAAAATACGCGCAGGACTTGGCTGGCGCTGGTTATGTGGCATTCGTCGTCCACTACTTCGATCGTACTGAGACAAAGACGAGCAACGATAAGATCATCCGCATGAATTTCCTCACCTGGATGAAAACCTTGCAAGACGCCGCGACCTATGTCGAGAAACAGCCGAATGTTGATGACAAGAAGATCGGCTTGCTCGGTTTTTCCCTGGGTTCATTCCTGTCGCTTGCCACGGCGGCTCGCGATCCTCGCTTCGGCGCAGTTGTCGAATACTTTGGCGGCTACCCAGGTCCTCTGGCTGCCATGGTGCAGAAGATGCCGCCGACGCTGATCTTGCACGGCGAAGACGACAAGAGCGTCTCCGTCGAGGAAGCCCATAAGCTGGAAAGTCTCCTCAAGAACAAGCATGCGACCTATGAAATCAAATTGTACCCTGGACAGGGGCACGGCTTCACTGGCGAGGATTCCAACGACGCCAAGAAGCACGCTATGGCATTCTTCGATAAGTACCTGAAAAATGCCCAGGCCGCTCCCGCTCAGAGCAAATAGCTGAGGCGCTTCCGGCTTGACCGATGCTCGATGTTCCCGGCTCAGCGCGACGGCAGATTCCCGTCGTATCCAGCCGGGAGACGGCGTTTTCCCTTCTCTTTGATTTTCTGGGAGGTCATATCATGGAGGAAGGTCCCGAGCCCCAGGAGTAGGTCGAGCGTTCCGTCGAGCATCACCATCACCATCACGCGGAACACCCCTCTCCAGAGGCAAATTGGCAGACGACGATGGTCTCCGCCATTACGGCCGCCATTCTGGCCGTTTTTGCGGCATTTGGTTCGCTCCTGTCCGGTCACGAGGCCAATCAGGCCATCATCCATCAAACGCAGGCCACGGATCAGTGGTCCTACTATCAATCGAAAAGCACCAAGGGCCACGTGTACGAAGTCGGTAAGGAAATCGTAAGGGCCCTGGCGGTGGCGCAAGGGCCGGCGGATCTGGCGAAAATCCAGCACACTCTCGAGACGTTTGAGCAACAGGTGCGCAAGTACGAATCTCAGAAAGCCGATTCCGAAAAGGAGGCAAGAAAGAAGGAGCAGGAGAGCGAGCACGAGTTTCAGAAGCACCACTACTACGCCCTGGGCATCGCGGCATTCCAGATTGGCATCGTGCTTGCCTCCATCTCGATCCTGGTTCGCTATCGGCTTCTCTGGATCGCAAGCCTGTTTGCCGGCCTTGTCGGCATAGGATTCCTGGGCAGGGGCATGTTCCTGAAGATTCCCGAGGAAACAGCCGGACGCGCGCTCAACCGCCTCACCAGCCCTCCTGGTCTACTGCTCGCCGTCGATCCATGCTCCGCGCGTCATCGTGACGGCCGAAAGCTACCAATCCAGGACGATGCACCGCAACTGTCCGGCTAAGGACACCATACGAGCCACTTGCCCGAGCGTACCCAAAGCAGCCCCCGCAAGATTCCGAACGGAACAGGTTTAGGGATCCTGCTAGCGGTAGCATCTGCACCTGCACCTGCACGCACGCAGTAGCAATGCAACTTGTTGGAAACTCGGACACCATCTATAATTCGGACGGCATACCAAAGCTAGGCCAGGCCGGAAGAGCGTGCAGCATCTATCTTGGACCTCAGTTCCACTGGACGCGACAGCTGGAGGCGGCTGTGTATGGTCTTCCAGTGACCCTGTCATTACCCAGTGATTTCCGCGTCTTGCCGGCGGCGCGTGCGGCGGTCGAAGCACTCTGCACGGAAGGTGGGATAGACCCTGGTGCAACAAACGCGCTCATCATTGCCGTGCACGAGGCCATCAGCAACGTGATCCGGCATGCGCATCGCAACTGCCCCGAGTCTTATTTTCAGATTCATTGTCTTCTAGCGTCTGATCGCGTCGAAATTCGCATCGTGGACGAAGGCGAGCCCTTCGACCTCACAGCCGTTCCTTACCTCGATCCGAGTGAGCTGCGCTTTGGCGGCCGCGGCATATACTTGATGCGCACGCTCATGGACGAATTGACATGCATGTCGCGCGGCGAACGGGGAAACGTTCTGCGAATGGTCAAGTTTTGCGAGCGCAATTCCCACCGCTCCCACTGCTCCTAAACACGTACAACGGGCAGAAACGCCGTTATCCTTGTAACAGAGGGGATTGCTGCCCACGCTGCGAGTGGGAAACGGCGCCTGTCCCGTGCTATCGCCGCTACCGAAGGAGCGAGCATCCCGCGCTCAAAGCGTCCGCAAGGCGTTGCGACGCCAACGCCGTGCCACTTCTGATGCGAAATTGCCTAAATCTTGCGGCTGCGCGCGACGATAGAGAAAGTAGTACCAGGGAGGTGAGCAGCTGAACAGGTCGGCAGCTCTTCCCCGGCAGGCAAAGTCTCCCCGCTTTAACCAGGCTTACAGGCGTGGAGCCGACCTGCACACTCGTAGCCACCGGCCGGGGGCCGGTGCTGGCAAGCGTCTGGATGATTTTTCAAGACCCTGCGGAATCCTCATAACCCGTCACGAATCAGGTCGCGTAATCCTATCTGGGCGACCCCCAAGGGTTGATTCTGCCTGACCGCAAGCGATATGATAGACCCGTCTTCGGGAACGGCAGTGCCCCACGCACGATTCACGGCCACAGGAGGGAAGACCGACATGTACAGACATGGTCCGGATTGTCTGGAAGGTCCCGTTTCACGCACAACGCGGAACTGGAATGAGATCGCGGCGAGCAAGGGCTCGGGCTCTCCGCCGAATTCAATGGATCAAGGCCCCGAGCAGGACCCGGAATCACAGTTCGCCGGACAATCAGGCGCTTCGTCCGGGATTCGCTGGGAACTCGTCAAGCGCGTACGGCGTGAGATCGCTGGAGGGGTCTACGAGACGCCCGAGAAGTGGGAAGCTGCTCTGGAAGGCATGCTTCGGATACTTGACCTGGAGTAACGCAGACACGAGACCTCTCTCGGAGTCGGCAACCGCATGTCATTGGCAAGTCCGACACCAGTCTTATAATAGATAGCAAGAATCACTATTGTTAATCTAGCTTCTAGCTCACCCGCCGAGCTGAACGTTTCGGTGAAGGAGAGTGCGTCGTGCAATTTGCCGCGGTGGAAGTATCCCAGAGCCCGGAGAACAAGTTCCGGGAATACCTGGCCAGCCGCCCCAAGCCGCAACGCTACACCGGACAGCAGCGCGACATGGTGCTGTTCATCTTCGCTCAACACAATCATTTCGATGCGGAGCAGCTGATCGATGAGATGAAGAAAGCGGGCTTTCAGGTGAGCCGGGCCACGGTGTATCGCACTCTTGCCAAGCTTGTGGATGCCGGGCTCCTGCGCCGGCTCGAGCTAGGGCCGCGCATGTTTTATGAGCACGATTACGGTTATCCGCAGCACGAACACATGTATTGCCAGGAATGCGGCAAGGTGATCGAGTTTCAGAGCCACGCGCTCGACACGATCATCCGCGAAGTTTGCCAGGAACATAACTTCCAAACCCACGGCCGCACGTTCATCATCCGTGGCGTATGTTCGCAGTGCAACCGCGCACGCATGACCAAGCGACGACTTGATCTGATCTAGCAGGTCGACCTTCCAGATAGTTTCCTATGCTGATAATTCGTCCCACAGCCTTTTGAGCACGCATTACCGCGCGGTTTCTGCTTAATGCTAGACCTTAGCCGGCACCACATAGGGCTGCCGGTATTCTCTGGTTAACTGAAGATCCGCTTCTGAATCATTTTCGAAAGATTCGGTTTTTGGATTAATCTTCAGCCTGCGACCGACCTGATAGGTAGCGCTGTCCAACGGGATCTTATTGGTGCTGAGGTGCTCCTCCATACGGGCAAAAGTCTCGTATGCTTCCTTGTCGTCGCCGAACGCCTTGGAATGCTTGATGAAAGGCTGCGGCGAGCCGAGCCGGTAGCTGATGTTGCCCAGGTGGCACAAAGCGCTCGAGAGGTGGCCCTCCAGAATATCGGCATTGAGATGCGATCGTTCCCGCGTGCGGACGGCCTCGACGAAGTTGCCAAAGTGATCTCCGCCCCCTTTGAACCGTTGAATCTCTTTGCCATCCGGCGCAAAGGCAATGGCGCTGGAATAATTTGGGACGACGAGGATGCCTTCCTCGCAATGGAAGATGTTGCCTACTTTGGCGCCCCGTAGCGGATCGGTCTTCAGACCGCGCACTTCAAAGATCAACTGGTTTTCGCCGTAATCGAACACGCAAATCTGGGTGTTGGCGGTTTGGCCGTCATCCACATACCCAAAACGGCCGCCCACGCTGACAACAGACTGCGGCAGCTCGCCCACGCCAAGGCCCCAGCGCGCCTTATCCATTTCGTGGATGCCTTGATTGCCAAGGTCGCCGTTGCCGTAATCCCAGATCCAGTGCCAATCGTAGTGCAGGTTCTTCCGCATGAGCGGTTTCATTGGGGCCGGGCCGCACCAGAGGTCGTAGTTCACGGTTGAAGGGACCTGCTGCGGGCCGCTCACCTTGCCGATGCTGCCGCGCGGCTTGTAGCAGAGGCCACGGGCCACGCGCACCTTGCCGAGCTTGCCTGCGTGGAGAAAGGCCATCGCTTCCTTCAGGCCGGTGGAACTGCGGCTTTGGGTTCCGGTCTGGCAGATCTTGTTGTATTTGCGGGCTGTCTCGACGATGCGCCTGCCTTCGCTGACGTTGTGGCTGACCGGTTTTTCCACATAGACGTCCTTGCCGCTCTGCATCGCCCAGATTGCCACCAGAGCATGCCAATGATTGGGAGTAGCGGTGGAGATGATGTCGATCGACTTGTCGTCCATCACGCGGCGCAAGTCCTGCTCGAACTTCGGAGCCTTGCCCTGGACTTTTTCCACATGTTTCATGGCCCGTCCGATGACGGCTTCGTCGGCATCGCAGATCGTCGTGACTACGCAGTTGTGCTTGCCCGCCAGAGACTGCACGTGCTCCATGCCTCGGCCATGAACGCCGACGACCGCAACGTGGAGCTTATCGTTCGCGTCTCCTTTTTTAGCCTTAGTGGCTTTGGTGTCGGCCGCAGACAAGTTGCTGCCGAGCATGCCCGCGCCAGTGAGAGCCGCGGCGAGCGCTGCGGAATCATGCAGAAAATCGCGCCTACTGAGGGAACTCATCAGCCAACTCCCTTGCGGTCGTGGGGATAAGGAGGCGAATGCGGGAAGGACTTTTAGCTATTGTGCGCGCCTCGAGAGCAGGGGTCAATCACCTGGGGGCGATTTTTCTGATTATGATAGCGCGCGGCGGAAAGAAATGCGGATTGGATCTTGCGCTCAACCGCAAGTGTTCAGCCTTCCTGATGTGATGGCAACGCGATCCGGACTCTCCAACGGCGGAATAGTCTCGGACAAAATCAGTTTCCGGGTCGAAGGATCTGAGAAGTGCTTGCGGTGCCGTCGGGAACACGGTCGAATGACCGGATAATTTGTTTTGCCCCGTCCCTGGCGGAGGTATCCCATCCGTGGGATCCCGAACGCCAGTTCGGTCCGCCCAGTATCGAAGAGAATTGCTGGCCGTGTTCTGCCGCCTCTGGATTATGCTCACGAATGGGGCGAGCAGCATCCGGAGACTTTGTCTTGTGGCGACGTATTTACAATAATCGCCATAGGCGTGCAAGAGTAAATTGCGGAAGACTGCGGTCTGCGCCGCTATGATGAAGTACGCCTTCCAGTTGCGCTGGCGCCGAGATTTCTTGTGGCATCACCGGATACTCAGCTGCCAGTCGAATGCGCCGCTTCGAACCTTTACTGTCCTGCCAAATAGTCCTGGAGGCGTAGTCGGAGAGGCCTCCAAGTCTCTATCTTGAACCGAAATGGTCAGCATCAGCGCGGAGAAAGCATCGTGAAACGTCAGACCGTCGTTGGAATCCTGGCGATCGTGGCCGCGACCGCGGCTGCGGGCAAGAGTCAGGCCGAGCCGTCGAATACGCCGCTCCACTTTAGTCGCGACGTGCTGCCGATCTTTGCCGAGAATTGCTTCCAGTGTCACGGCCCGGACGAGAAGGCGCGTAAAGCCAAGCTGCGGCTCGATACTCACGAGGGGATCCTGAAGGTTCTCGTACCGGGCAAGAGCGCTTCCAGCGAACTGGTGCGGCGGATTTTTGCTCAAGCCGGCGACGGTGGCATGCCGCCCCCGAAGGCGAATCGGAAGCTAACTGCCGGCCAGAAGGAAACCCTGCGCCGCTGGATCGACCAGGGCGCGACCTGGGGCAAGCACTGGGCTTACGAAGCGCCGGTGCGGCCGAACTTGCCCGCTGTGAAAAGAACGGGCTGGACCAGGAATCCGATAGACTTCTTCGCGCTCGCACAGCTGGAGAAGGAAGGCTTGGCGCCGTCGCAGCAAGCGCGCAAGGAGACGCTCATTCGCCGCGTCACGCTCGACTTGACCGGACTCCCGCCAACCGTTCGTGAAATCGAAGCCTTTCTTGCGGACCATTCACCCAATGCGTTCGAGAAGTTGGTTGACCGCTTGTTGGACTCGCCACGCTTTGGCGAGCGCATGGCGCTGGACTGGCTGGACGACGCCCGCTATGCCGACACGAACGGCTATCAAAACGATTTTGCACGCACCATGTGGCCCTGGCGTGACTGGGTGATCGACGCTTATAACCGCAACCTTCCCTTCGATCGCTTCGTCGTGGAGCAACTCGCGGGCGACCTATTGCCCGGGGCGACCCTGCCGCAAAGGATTGCGTCCGGTTTCAATCGCAATAATCGAACGGTCACGGAGGCGGGATCGATCGACGAGGAGTGGCGCGTGGAAAACGGCGTCGACCGCGTCGAGACGACCGCAGCTGTCTTTCTCGGGCTGACGATGGGCTGTGCCCGTTGTCATGATCACAAGTACGATCCCATCTCGCAAAAAGAGTTCTATTCGTTTTATGCGTTCTTCAACAGCATCAATGAAAAAGGTGTGTACACAGAGCAGCGCGGTAATGTGCCACCGCTGGTTGCTTACGCAAGTTCGGGAGAGAGGGAACGGCTCAAACGATTCGATGCCGAGATAGCCGAGGCCGACAAATCGGTGCGCGCGCAGGAGGCGGCCTTGCCGGAGCAGCAGCGGCGCTGGGAACAGGAGCAACAAACCAAACCGCCGCCGCCGGAGCCGGGTAAACCCACGCTGCGCATCTCACTCAACGGAACGCTTGCCATGGAGGCAGTAGACCGGAATTCGATTGAAGCGGTTTATCGCGGCAAGCAAAAACCGACGTTCGAAGACAGTCCACTTGGCAAAGCGCTGCGGCTCGACGGTCATGAGAATTCGTTCGTGGACGCCGGCCAGAACTTTCAATGGGAACGCAGCGAGCCCGTTTCCTGCAGCGTGTGGGTGAAGCCGCAGGGCGAAGGAGCCATTTACAGCAAGATGGACGAGCAGGCCGCTTATCGCGGCGTCGATCTACTCATCGCGGCCGGCAACAAGATCGAAGCCCATTTCGTTCATACTTGGCCTGAAAACGCGATCAAGGTGACGAGCCGGGAACCGCTGCCACGAGACGCCTGGTCGCACGTTGTTCTTACTTACGACGGCTCCAGCAAAGCAGCACGTATCCAGGTTTGCCTTGACGGACGGCCCCTGAAACTTGACGCCAACAAGGACCATCTGACCGACACGATCGCTACTGCCCAACCGCTGCGGCTGGGTAAGCGGTCGGTCTCTCTGGCCCTGAAAGGTGAACTGGCGGATGTGCGGTTCTATCGCCGGGTTCTTACCGCGAGTGAGGTTCTGAATCTTGCGTCCCAACCCTTGTCACGGGCCGTGCACACGACCGAGGCGAAGCGCAGCAGAGATCAACGGGAAATCCTGACCCAGGTCTTTCGCAAGAGCTACGCAACCGCCTGGCTGCAGGCCAAGCAGAAGGCAGACAAACTTCGCAAGGAGAAAGCCGACTTCGAAAAGCAGATTCCGACCGTCATGGTTATGGAGGACATGCAGAAGCCGCGCGACACTTATGTCCTAAGGCGCGGCCGCTATGAAATGCCCGACAAGAATCAGAAGGTCGAACCGGGCGTTCCGGCTTGCCTAACGCCCATGTCGGCCGCGCTGCCGCGGAATCGCTTGGGACTGGCCGAATGGCTAGTTGACCCAGCCAATCCGCTGACGGCCCGCGTCGCGGTGAATCGCTTCTGGCAGCGCTACTTTGGGCTGGGCCTCGTGAAAACTACGGAGAATTTCGGGGTACAAGGTGAGCCGCCCGCCCAGCCGGAGTTGCTCGACTGGCTGGCTACCGAATTCGTTCGCAGCGGCTGGAACATCAAGGCGATGCAGAAGCTAATTGTGACCAGCGCCACCTATCGGCAGTCTTCTCGGGCTGGGCCGGCCCTGTTGCAGCGCGATCCCGATAACCGGCTGTTGTCGCGTGGCCCACGCTTTCGCTTGCCCGCGGAGGTGATACGCGACAATGCACTGGCAATAAGCGGCCTGCTGTCCGAGAAGACAGGCGGTCCATCCATCAAGCCTTACCAGCCGGCTGGGCTGTGGGACGACCTGGCCGGCGGCGCGGGCGAGGGAAAGTACGTCCAGGATAAAGGGCCCAATCTCTATCGCCGCAGTTTGTACATCTACCGCAAGCGCACGGTGCCTCATCCGGCGATGGCGACCTTCGATGCACCAAGCCGGGAAGTTTGCCAGGTGAAGCGCTCACGCACGAACACTCCGCTGCAAGCGCTGGAGCTTCTGAACGACGTTACCTACGTCGAAGCCGCCCGCGAGCTCGCTCACCTGATGCTCACACAGGGTGGCAATTCCGCTAACGAGCGCCTTGCCTTCGCCTTCCGCAGAGCCACTGCTCGTTTGCCCAGTCCAGCCGAGCTTACTATTCTGGTACGCGGATTGGCTCGCTACGAGAAGACCTATAAGGCCCATCCTGAAGATGCCCGGCTCTTGATCCACGAAGGTGAGAGTCCAGTTGACGGCCGGCTCGCTGCCACGCAGTTGGCCGCTTATACCGCAGTGGCCGGCATCATTTTGAACCTGGACGAAACCATCACCAAAGAATGACGGAGAACGACCGTGAACGAACTGAAGGTCGTGCAAACTCTCAATCGCCGGCTGTTCCTGGCCCGCTCGGGCTTCAGCATGGGGGCGCTGGCGCTTGGCTCGCTACTCCAACGCGACATGGCTCAGGCCGCTGGTCCGGGTTCCGCGGCTGCGCTCGGTGGTTTACCTGGCCTGCCCCACTTTGCTCCCAAGGCCCAGCGCGTGATTTTCCTCCATCAGTCTGGTGCGCCTTCGCAGTTGGACCTGTTCGACTACAAGCCGGCGCTGAACGCAAAACGCGGCATCGAGTTGCCGGATTCTGTGCGCATGGGGCAACGGATCACCACCATGACTTCCGGGCAGAAAAGCTTCCCGGTGGCCCCTTCCCTATTCTCGTTTGCCCGGCATGGTAAATCAGGAGCATGGTTGAGCGAGCTGCTCCCGCACACAGCGAAGATTGCGGATGAGATCTGCCTGATCAAATCCATGCAGACGGAAGCGATCAACCATGACCCTGCCATTACCTTCTGTCAGACCGGCTCGCAGCTTGCCGGCCGCCCCAGCATGGGTGCGTGGGTCGCCTATGGCCTCGGCAGTCCGAGCAAGGACCTGCCTGCGTTCGTCGTGCTCGTCTCGCGCGGCACGGGCAATCCTGCGGATCAGCCGCTCTACGACCGGCTCTGGGGGAGCGGCTTCCTTCCTACGAAATACCAGGGCGTGAAGCTCCGCGGCGGCAAAGAGCCGGTGCTCTACCTGGCCAACCCCGCCGGCTGCAATGCGCAGACCCGCCGGCACATGCTGGACGACCTCAGCGAGTTAAATCAGCTCCGGCACGAGGAAACGGGCGACCCGGAAATCCTCACGCGCATTGCCCAGTATGAGCTGGCCTATCGCATGCAAAGCTCCGTCCCCAACCTCACCGATTTCTCCCAGGAGCCGAAGCATATCCTCAAGATGTACGGCCCCGAAGCAGGCAAGCCCGGCACTTATGCGGCCAATTGCCTCCTTGCACGCCGGCTGGCCGAGCGTGGCGTCCGTTTCATTCAGCTTTATCACATGGGCTGGGACCAGCACGGCAACCTTCCCAAGCAGATTCGCGGCCAATGCCGGGACACGGACCAGGCCTCGGCGGCGCTGATCCAGGACCTGAAGCAACGCGGTTTGCTGCGCGACACGCTCGTGATATGGGGCGGTGAGTTTGGACGGACCGTTTATTCCCAGGGCACGTTGACCGCGGACAATTACGGTCGCGACCACCACCCGCGCTGCTACACAGTCTGGCTGGCCGGCGGCGGCATCAAGGCCGGTATAACCTACGGCGAGACGGACGATTTCTCGTACAACATCGTCCGCGACCCTGTCGAGGTGTATGATCTCAATGCAACGATCTTGAATCTCCTCGGCATCGAGCACACACGCTTGACGTTCAAGTTCCAGGGCCGCGATTTCCGACTCACCGACGTCCACGGCAAGGTTGTGAAGGGCATCATGGCCTAGCTCTTCGCCGGGCGGCTCCTTCCCTACTCTTTGGATCGACGCGGCCTCTTGAATTCGACCAGGCCCGCATCGATATACTGACCGCCCGTGGTCTGCAGGCAGTGGATGGCAATCAGGTTGCGACCAGGCTTGAGGGCGGCGCGCGCATCCGGAGAAATGGGCACGTCCTCGTAATCCGTGGTGTATCCGGTCAGTTTCGCGGCCAGCACTCCGTTCAAGTACACTTCCGCGTCTTCATCGTGGTGGATCGAGAGACGCACATCGCCAAGGACACTTTCCGGCAGAGTGATGTTGCGCCGGATCCAAATATTGTCGGTCTTCCACTCGGTGCGAACGACGGCACCAGGCGTGCCCTTGGTGCCGAAACCGCCTGGAGCTTCGCGCCAGGCTGCGTCCTCGAAATCGGTCTTGAACCAGCCAGCAGGCGGCTTTTCCAGCTCGTAGCGCCATTGCTGGGCCTTCTCTTGCGAGGTGGGAACGAGGACAACTGCCTGGGGAACCTGCGAAAAATCGCCCCGGTTGGCGCGTGCGGTTCGCTTGGGATCGACCTTGATGACCGCGCGATCATAGGTCAGCAGGCCGTTGCCTTCTGTCTCCACGTCGGTAATTTGCGTGTACACGGCCGCGCTTAAGCCATGCGTCGCCTTGAGCTGCCACACCCTCTGCAGAAGCCGCTCATACTTGGAGGTCAATTCTTCCCGGCTGCGTGTGCCCGCGTAACCCCAGGTCTTTTTGGACCACGTGTGTCCCTCGACGCCGAAACCGAGACCGCCGAACTCGCCGAGCACTCCCGCGCGGTTCTGCTCGGGCTCCGGCGCGCCAGGACCGGGATAGACGTGAATGTCATGCACGTCTCCGACCTTCATGTCGTTCCAACCGCTGGCGCAGTCAACCAATCGCGTGGGATCGAGATCCTTGGTCAGGCGGGTAATCCGCGACGTGTCGAATTGCCCCCAGCCTTCATTGA
>Ga0208044_1000431_pt1 | contig 31544 bp, 26 predicted proteins | sample Sb_taG_8_FD_187712 | JGI IMG/M metagenome (GOLD analysis project Ga0208044, IMG submission 187712) | Peat soil microbial communities from Weissenstadt, Germany - Sb_50d_c_BC metaG (SPAdes) (version 2) | ecosystem: Environmental > Terrestrial > Soil > Wetlands > Peat | place: Germany...
CCAAGTGGGCGTACGGGCGTCCGATCCACGAGGACTGCCCGCGGCGGGCCCATTTCGACGCCGGCCGCTTCGCGCAGAAGTTCGGCGACGAGGGGCACCGGCAGGGCTACTGCCTCTACAAGCTCGGCTGCAAAGGGCCGGCGACCCACGCGAATTGCTCCCTCCTCCATTTCGGCGAGACGGATACTTGGCCGATCGGCATCGGACACCCGTGCGTGGGGTGCACCGAGCAGAAGATCGCGTTCCGCGTCCCGATCCACACCACGATCGACATCGATCGACCCACCCCCCCCGACACCTACCCGCCGATCCACGCCCAGCAGGGTCACGTCAGCGCCGTAGCCGCCGGCGTGGGAGGCGTCGTGTGCGGAGCGCTCGTGGGGGCGGGGTGGATGGCGTCCAAGAAGCTGACCGGCGGCGAAGGCGAGCAGAAACAGGCCCCCGACAGGAAGGAGGGCTGACATGTCCCTGAACCGTCGATCCCTGCTGAAGGTCATCGCCACCGGCGGAGTGGCGGCGACCGCGAGCAGCAGCACCGCGGCCGCGGCGCCGGAACACAGGGTCGCCCCGGCCGGCGCGATGGGAATGCTCTACGACACCACCCTCTGCATCGGGTGCAAGACGTGCGTGGTGGCCTGCAAGCAGGCCAACGACCGGCAGCCCGATCCGGGTCCGTGGGGAAGCGAGAAGCTCTACGACGCGCCGATGGATCTGAACGCGGACACGAAGAACATCATCAAGCTTTACCACGAAGGAGACGTCCGGTCATACTTCAAGGCGCAGTGTATGCACTGCGTGGACCCGGCCTGCTCCAGCGCGTGCATGCTGGGGTCGCTCCACAAGGATGAAGTCACGGGCGTCGTCGGGTACAACCCCGATTACTGCGTGGGCTGTCGCTACTGCCAGGTGGCCTGCCCGTTCAACGTCCCGAAGTTCGAGTTCAGCAAGGCCGTGCCCAAGATCGTCAAGTGCGAGCTCTGCCGCCACCGAGTCAAGGAGGCGGCGACCGTCGTGGACGGCTTCACCCGCTATCCCCGGGGCCAGGGGCCGGCGTGCTGCGAGGTCTGCCCTCGCCAGGCCGTGATCTACGGCAAGCGCGACGAGCTCCTCGCCGAGGCCAAGCGCCGGATCGCGGAGAACCCCGGTCGCTACTGCCAGGATCGCATCTACGGAGAGACGGAGGCCGGCGGCACGCAAGTGCTGTACCTCTCCCACGTGCCGTTCGAAAAGCTTGGGCTCCCCGAGTTCGGGGACCGGCCCGTCTCGGAGGTCGCTTACAGGGTGCAGGACGGGATCTACTGGCGCCTGCCCTTTGTCGCGCCGGTGGCGCTGTACTCGGTTCTCGCCGCGGTGATGATCCGTAATCGCCGCGCTGAAGCTGGCATGAGCGAGAAGGAGGCGACGCAATGAACGGCCAAACGCTTGTTCACTCGCCCGTCGGCGGGAAGCTGATGACCGGCCCGTTCAAGGTCCTGCTGGCCGTCGCGGGCATCGGGGCCATCGTCGCCCTGTACCGCTTCTTCCTGGGCATCGGCGCCGTGAGCAGTCTCAACGACGGGTATCCTTGGGGAATCTGGATCGCGTTCGACGTCGTCGTGGGCACGGCCATCGGCTGCGGAGGCTATGCCGTCGCCCTTCTCGTCTACATCCTGAACCGGGGCAAGTACCATCCGCTCGTGCGGCCCGCGGTCCTGACGAGCCTGCTGGGCTACGGTTTCGCCGTGCTCGCGGTCACCATCGACCTCGGGCGCTTCTGGAGTCTGTGGAAGGTCACGATCTTCTTCTGGAGGTGGACGCACTCGCCGCAGCTCGAGGTGGCGCTGTGCGTCGCGGCCTACAACCTGGTGCTGCTCGTGGAGCTCTCGCCGGCCCTCTTCGAGAAGTGGCGGTCGAGCCCGAGCACAAGCCTCAGGGCGTGGTCGGAGCGCGGCCTCCGCTTCGTGGACCGCGGACTCGTCTGGATCCTGGCGCTCGGGATCCTCCTGCCGACCATGCACCAGTCGTCACTGGGAACGATGATGCTCCTGCCGGGGCCCCGGATGCACCCGCTGTGGTTCACGCCGTGGCTCCCGTTCCTGTTCCTCTGGAATAGCATCGTGATCGGGTACGCCGTGGTGGTGCTTGAGGCGAGCTTCTCGGCGGCTGTCTTCGGCCGGCGGCGCGAGACCGCGATGCTCACCTCCCTCTCCAGGGTGGCGGCATGGGTCGCGCTGTGCTGGGTGGCCTTCCGCCTCGTCGAGGTCGCGGTGGCGGGCAAGCTCCCGCTCGTCGCGAGCGCGACGGGGATCGCCTTCCTGGCCGAGGTCCTGCTCGCCGCGGCGGGCGCCGCGATCCTGCTCTCCCAGGAGCGCCGCGCGCAGCCCATGTGGCAGGTGCGCGCCGCGATCCTCCTGTTGCTGGCCGGTGCGCTCTTCCGGGTCAACTCGTACATGGTCGCCTTCAGCCCGGGGCCGCAGTGGTCCTACTTCCCCGCATTGCCCGAGCTCCTGATCACATTCGGAATAGTCGCGTTCGAGGTCGTGCTGTACATCGTGGCCGTCAAGACCTTGCCAATCCTGGGCGGCGCCGCTCCCGCGGCGGCCCAGCGTTAGAGGTGATTCCATGAGCAAGACTATCACCATCGACCCGATCACCCGAATCGAGGGCCACCTGCGGATCGACGTGGAGGTGGACGGAGGCAAGGTCCGGGACGCCTGGGCCTCGGGCCAGATGTGGCGCGGCATCGAGCTCATCCTCCTGGGCCGGGACCCGCGTGAGGCGTGGCTGTTCACCCAGCGCATCTGCGGCGTCTGCACGTCGGTGCACGCCATTGCCTCGGTGCGGGCCGTGGAGAACGCCATCGGCCTCGAGATTCCGCGCAACGCTCAGTACATCCGCAACCTGATCGTGATCGCCCACGCGCTCCACGACCACATCGTTCAATTCTACCACCTCTCGGCCCTGGACTGGGTGGACGTCGTCTCGGCGCTCCAGGCGGACCCCGCGAAGGCATCCACCCTTGCCGAAAGCCTTTCCCCCTGGCCCCACAACAATCGCCTCCAGCTCCAGGCGGTCAAGGACAAGCTCGCCGGCTTCGTCGCCGGCGGCCAGCTCGGAATCTTCACCAACGGTTACTGGGGTCATCCGGCCATGAAGCTGCCGCCGGAGGTGAACCTTCTCGCCGTCTCTCACTACCTCCAAGCGTTCGAATATCAGCGCAAGGCGAACCAGGTGGTCTCCATCCTCGGGAGCAAGACCCCGAATATCCAGAACCTGGCGGTCGGAGGCGTGGCCAACGCCATCAACCTCGATGGCGAGTCCACGCTCAACATGGAGAAGCTCTTCAAGATCAAGGACCTCCTGGACGAGATGTCGGGCTTCATCACACAGGTCTACCTCCCGGACGTTTGCGCCATCGGGGCGCTCTACGCCGACTGGCTCCCGTACGGCGCCGGGGTGACCAACTACCTCGCCGTGCCCGACCTGCCCCTGGACACCAAGGGGAGCGAGTTAGACCTGCCTGGTGGCACGATCTTCGGTGGCGACCTCTCGACCGCCAAGGCCATCACGAGCTTCGAGGATCCCTACTTCAAGGAGAATGTCACCGAGTGCGTCGCCCACTCGTGGTATCAGGGCGACGCCACAAGGCACCCGTGGGAGGGCGAGACCGTCCCGCATTACACCGACTTCGACCCGCATGGCAAGTATTCGTGGGTCAAGTCGCCCCGGTTCGGGGGCAAGACGATGCAGGTCGGGCCCCTCGCGCAGGTCCTTGTGGGCTACGCGACCGGCCACGAGCCCACGAAGCGCTGGGCCGATCACGCCCTGGCCAAGGCGGGCGAAATAGCCAAGACGAAGCTCACGCCGCAGGTCCTCCACTCCACCCTCGGGCGGCACCTGGCCCGCGCGGTCCGGGCCGCGGTGATCTGCGAGCTGGCGCTGAAGCACTGGCAGCTCCTGATGGACAACATCGGCAAGGGCGACACGGCGATCTTTAACGAGCCGGTCTTTCCCAAGGGCGAACAGCGCGGGTACGGGTTCCACGAAGCCCCGCGCGGGACCCTCTCTCACTGGATCGTGATCCGCGACGGCAAGATCGCCAACTATCAGGCCGTCGTCCCCACCACGTGGAACGCGGGCCCGAGGGACGACAAGAACCAGAGGGGTCCGTACGAGGCCTCGCTCATCGGCAACCCGGTGGCGGATCCGGAGCGGCCGCTCGAGGTGCTCCGGACAGTGCACTCTTTCGACCCGTGCCTCGCGTGCGCGATCCACACGGTGGACGTGGAGGGGAACGAGTTCGCGACGGTTCGGACGGACGATCTCTTCGCAAGGAGTCTCCGGTGAGCGACGGAGCGCCCAGGCGAGTTGCCGTCCTCGGGCTCGGAAACGTTCTCCTGGGGGATGACGCCCTCGGGCCCTACGCCGTGCGACTCTTCGAGGCCCGCTACGAGCTTCCAGAGCGGGTCCCCGTGCTGGACATTGGGACTCCGGGCCTGGACCTCTTTCCTTACGTCGAGGATGCCGACGCGTTGGTCCTCGTGGACACCGTGAGGTCGGAAGCCCCCCCCGGTACGGTCCGACTCTACCGGCGCGACGAGATCCTGAAGCACCCGCCCCAGCCCAGGGTGAGCCCGCACGATCCCGGCCTGAAGGAGACGCTGCTGTCCCTGGAGTTCACGGGGCGCGGCCCGCGCGAGGTGCTTCTCGTGGGCGTGGTCCCCGAGCGCACGGGACAGGGCGTCGGGTTGAGCGATCCCGTTCGCGCAGCCCTTCCGGCGGTGCACGCGGAGATCCTCCGGGAGCTCGAGAGACTCGGCGCCCCCGCGATCCCGCGACGCGCGCCGCGGCCCCCCGACATCTGGTGGGAGCGTTGACCGCGATGGCCCCTCCGTCCGATCGGCAGTCCTCCTCGTTCTGGCCCGCGCTGGAGAAGGCGCTCGTCATCCTTGTCGCGCTCCACAGCGCCGCGATCGGAGTGGGCGCACTCGTCGCGACGGAGTGGGGCCTCCGATTAAGCGGCTTCCCCGGAGCGTCGCCCCTGTTCTTCCCCAGGCAGGTGGGCGTCTTCCACTTCGTCGTGGCCTGCGCCTACCTGATCGAATACTTCCGGTACCGGGGAGTTGTCGTACTGGTCACCACCAAGGCGATCGCCGTTTTCTTCCTCGTGACAATGATGGCGGTGGACCGCTTGCCTTGGGTCGTTCCGATCTCCGCCCTGGGGGACGGCCTGATGGCCGTGGCCGTGCTCGCCGTCCACCTGCGGGTTCCGCGGCCCCGTTAGGTCGCTCGCCATGGACCTCGTCGCTAGCAACAAGTCTCGTCGGTCTGAGGCGAAGCCTCGTTCGTTCTCCGGCGCGCCGCCGGGCGCCTGGGCGCGGTCCCACTGCCGGGTCCGGGCCGCCGCCGTCTCGGTTAACCACCAGTCAACCACCAGTCCCAGGTCGTCGAGTCCCCCTGCCGGGTCCGGACCGACGACGTCTCCAGCTCCTCGAACACCTCCTGCGCACGATCGCAGCCGGCGCGCAGGGTGAGCGTGATGTGGTCGATCATGTCGCTCTTGAGGCCGGCGGCCTCAGGATCGCGCAGCAGCGCCTTGAAGCAGATCTGGTTGAGCATCCGGAGCGCGTCGCAGACCTGCTGGCCGGGATACCCCTCCTGGAACCGGCGCTCGGCCAGATCGCCGCAGTACGACGCGAACACGGCGCGATCCCGCGTGCGCACGGCGTTCTTCAGGTTGCGCAGGAGTAGCTTTTTGCTCCAATCGAACTGGTCAGCGTTGATGTTCTGATAGGCCGGAAAGCGCTGGCGCCCGTCGGGGCCGATCAAGCGCCGCGTGAACTCATCGCCGATCTCCTGCTCATGCTTCTCCAGGAGCTCGTGGATCCGGAGGTTGCTCTGGAGGTCGACCTGCTTCATGGCGGCATGGTTGCGGCGGTTCCACTCCAAGGGATCCATCTTCAGGTTCTCGATCAGGAAAGGCATGCGCCGCAGGATCTCGAGGCGCGGCCGAGGCTCCCAGCCGAGGGTTACGCGGCTCCAAGCCGCGTTCATGGTCATCTGCTGGTCGATATATTCCGCCATCCAGGGGCGCTCGAACGGGCGCTCTCCCAGCACGCGTCCCAGGAGATAGTGTACCCGGATCCCCGGACCGCACAGCAGTTTGGGCATGAACAGGGGCTTGACGCGGTGCCAGAGATACTCGCGGGTGGTGACCTTGAACAGCGCGAGATGGGAGACGGCGCCGTCGGGGCTTGCGATCACGACCTGCCCGGGCGCCAGGTCTGGGAGTCGGTCGATCAGGCATGAGAAGAAGCGAGGCACCTCATGCACGTGGAGGTAGGGAATGGCGGACTGCCCCATGCCGCCCAGCACGCGGTGATTCCACCGGCTCGAGAGCCACGTGTCCAGGAACTTGTAGAGCGGCGGGTACTCGCACCAGTCGGAGAAAAGGGCGGCGAAGCGGACGATGACCGAGCGGAAGACATCGCGGTATTCAGCGAGCATGTCCTCGCCGATCCTCTTGGTCTTCGCGTAGATGTGCTTTCCGTCGGCGAGGCTCGTCTCGGTCAGGGCGGCCCCGCGCGCGGGGAAGGCGCTCGCGGCCACCGAGCTCGAGAAGATGAAGTGCCGGATACCCAGGCGCCCGCTCAGGTCGAGGATGTTGCGCAGTCCCTGCACATTCGTGCGGAAGTACTCGGGGTGCTCCTCGCCGGTGAAGTCGTAGTGGGCGGCCAGGTGGATCACGATTTCGGCGCCGCCCTCGGCGGCGATCTGGTTGAAGACCGCCTCGATGGCTCTGCGGTCGGCAATGTCCGCCTGGAACCACCTGATGTTCGGGTGGACCGGGGCCTCGGAGCGCGCCTGGGACCGTCGAGCGAGGCCGTAGATCTGGAAGTCCTCCTTGAAGAAGTCGAGGAGGTGGCGTCCCACGAAGCCCGAAGCACCGGTGATGATGATCCGCCGCAGGGACATCTGCTTCATCCCCCGAGGACGACGGCGTCGCCCTGGATCCGGACCGGCGCGGGTCGGAGAGCGTGGCTCGGCGGCCCGGCCACCGCCACCCCGCTGGCGTCGTAGACCCCGCCGTGGCACGGACAGTTGTAGGTCCGCGTCGCCGGGCTCCAGCGCACCTCGCACCCCATGTGGGTGCAGAGAAGCGACCGGGCCGTCACGCCCTCCGCCGTGCGGAGAACCTCCACCGGATGTCCTCCGTAGACGACGTGGACGCGGACACCTACGGGGAGGTCCGAGACGGGGATGCGCACCTTGGGGGCATCGGGAGAAGGGCTCGGAGAACAGGCGCCGAACCCCATCGCGAGCGCGGCCCCCCCCGCTCCGCCCAGCACCCGGAGCGCCGCTCGCCGTTCGATGGAGACCCCGCCCTTCATGACCGTCTTCCTCCCCGGGCCGCGACCCGCGGCGGGGTCGCCGAGCGGCATGGCAACCCCCGTGCCCGTCCACTATCCTAGTCCTCAAACCGGCGTGATGAAAGGCGTTTCGGGACATCACCCCTATGTTTTCAGCCCTTCACAGAAGGCGCTCCCGAGGTGCATGTCATTTTCGGGTGGTCGCCGCTCCGAATTCCATCGTTTCGGTTGCTGTCTTATTTCATAGGCTTTGGGCCGCTGACAGCCGTGACACCAATCGTCCCGTTGTGCTCGTTTAGCGGTAACTGACGGTTAATCAATCTTGGAGAACTTCGATAGCAGTACCAGCATCGGTAACAAGATGAGTCCAGACGCGGAGGTCTTGGCTGAGCAAGGGCCTCAGGGCATCGCTCTTGGTACTGAAGGTTGCAGATCGACTCGAAGGGCCGGAAATCAGCACTATGTATCTGCCACCTTTCTTGCAAATCTCAATGAGTTCGTTGATTTCGAACAGCGTGACCGCCCGGATGCCGCTATCGATCAGGATCGGCTTCAACTCTGAGTAGGGACGGAATAGCACATCTCCGACCCAACCTTCCATCTTAAGCGCATCAAACCCCGAGGAGGAGTACTGCTTCATGAACTGGTAGAGTTGGCCGCTCTCATTGTTTGAGCTTGCATGAGATGTTATTATTATGTTAATATTATCTTTTTCGTCGAACGATTCCCTTACGCCGGGTAGCTTCACGACCCCTTCATATTCTCCAGTTCGGACAACCGCCCCGGAAAAAAGCCCGACGTACCCGACGTTGGTTGCTGCTTCGTTGAAGAAACTGAACATGGCGACGGGAGCTGAGATGGGCTCGCGGACGGAGAAGCCCGAGGTCAGGGCATGAAAGACGAGATCAGGAAGGTCGTTCTCCGACTTCAAGAGTCGCCCGAGCTGCCTGGCGACCATCATCAGCGTATTGCCGGAACCCAAGCCGACATGGACCTCGTCCTTCCTGGAACCCAATTCTTTTATGAGCGAGAGCGTCAACTCAGCCCCGGCTGAGGCTACAGGTTCCAGCGCACCCGGACCTTGGACGTCCAAGACCTGGACGTTCCCGAGCTTAGCCTTATACCTGTCGGCGATCCTCTGGGCCAGCAGTTCGTTTCTGGGCGGTCGCAGCACCAGGAAACCGCGCCGCATCCCTTCCTGGATTATCGGGTAGACTCTTTCGCGGGTGATATCATTCCTCCCAAGCTCACTCCGGGCCCAGGCGGCTACCGCGGTTGCACTTGCTTTCCCGTGGGTCAGGAAGCGAGAGCATACAGCAAAAATTATACTGTCATCCATATATTATATCTCGATTGAGGCTGTTGTGGAGATACCGGGAGCCGATCGCACTCACCCCCCACCGACGCATCTGAAGCTGCTACAATCGGGTCGTCTTCCCCGTAACCGTGACAACGGTCCACAGTGCCGGTCTTTCCCGGAAACCGCATTCCGTAAGTTGTTGCAGGAAAAGAATTTAGTGTTGACTTCCGCCGAAAAGGCGGGTATGATCCCCGAGGGTGAGATTGAAGCGGTGCAGCCGTGGAATAGACATCTCTCCCGACCGTGCTTTGCCGAGAAGCCTGAGATCACCCGGAAGGATTCCCCATCGGCTAGTGCATAACCACTACCTAGTCGGGATGACTCGACCCGATAGGTTCAAGACTACCCGAATTCTGTAGAATCAACTACTCCCTGGTACTACGGCGCCAAGTCAGACGATTGTAGTTGGCGTAAGTCGCTAAGGACAAAGGATACAAGCAGTTTTTGTGAATTCGCTGGGAAAGCGTCCACCCTGAGATTGGGCGGATTGGGCGACATGTGCTCGCCGACAGCCGATCCTGAGGCAAGGTGAGACGGGATTCACGGATAACCAATGGAGCCAAGCCAATGGACGCAACAAGAGTGAGACGCACAAGAAGCATGGCTAGATGGATTTGGTACGCCCACTGGCGGCAGCTACGGTTTGCTCGGTTCATGGGAGTCATCAACCGGTTTTCCGAATGCCCGATTGTGGCGGTGAATTCGGGGAGGCACAATGACAGATAAGGAGGGGGGGCAGAAGTTTTTGACAAGGACCAGAGCCGCGTATCGAAGAAATCGACGGAAAATCGGGGTTTCTCCGCTGCCGGGTGTCAAAGACCTCGGAACTTCTCCTTGGCTCCTGAACAAGTGTCATACGGGATATTGAAATGCGAACCGATGCGAGAGATCAGCCCGGGACCCCCGAGACGAACGAGATCGCCGCACAGGCCCACTCGTCCGAGGAAGAACGGCCGGGTGAGGCCGCCGAGAAACCGCTGCCGCTGAGTGGCATTCGCGTCGTCGACGTCGGCACATTCCTCGCGGGACCCTACGCGGCATCGATCATGGGCGAGTTCGGCGCGGAGGTGCTGAAGGTCGAGTACCCCATTGGAGGCGACCCCATGCGCCGGTTCGGCGCACCGACGAAACGCAGCGATGCCACGCTCGCATGGCTGAGCGAGGCACGAAACAAGAAGTCGGTGACGATCGACCTGCGCAGGCCCAGAGGTGCCGAGCTTTTCATCAAACTGGTTTCGAAGTCTGACGTCCTTGTGGAGAATTTCCGCCCCGGCACGATGGAGGAATGGGGCCTCGGTTGGAAGGTGCTGAGCGAGGCCAATCCGGGGCTCGTGATGTTGCGCGTTTCGGGATATGGGCAAACCGGGCCGTACCGCCGCCGCCCCGGTTTCGCGCACATCGCGCATGCCATCGGCGGGCTCTCCTATCTGGCAGGTTTCCCCGGCGAGACGCCCGTCGTCCCCGGAACCGCCCCGCTGGGCGACTACATGTCCAGCCTGTATGGAGCGGTCGGCGTGATGCTGGCGCTGCGGCACAAGGCCAAGACTGGCTACGGCCAGGTCGTCGACATCGGCATCTACGAAGCGGTCTTCCGTCAGTTGGATGAACTGGCCGCCGCCTACGGCATGTTCGGCAAGATCCGCGAGAGGGAGGGATCCGGCAGCTTTATCGCCGTGCCTCACGGCCACTTCCGCACCAAAGAGGGAAAGTGGGTCGCGATCGCCTGCACGACCGACAGGATGTTCGAGCGGCTGGCCGAGGCGATGGGGCGCCCGGAACTGGCGTCGAGCACCCTGTACGGCGAGCAGCGGAAGCGGCTCGCGGCTCGCGACGAGGTCAACAAGATCGTCACCGAGTGGGCCCTCTCGCTCACGCGCGAGGAATTGTTGGAGAGATGCATTGCCAGCGAGGTGCCTGTTGGCAAGCTTAACAGCATCGCCGATATCTTCGCGGACGAACATTTCAAGGCGCGAGGCAACCTTGCTGAAGTGGAAGAAGACGGGCTCGGCAAGGTGGTCGTGCCCAACGTCGTCCCCACGCTGTCCGAGACGCCGGGGCGGATCGCCAATCTGGGGCCGCCGCTTAGTAACGCAACCTACGAGGTGATGCGAGAGTTGCTCGAACTTTCGGCTGCCGAGATCACCAGGTTACGGCAGCAAAGGATCATCTAGCATGACTCAGGAACGAACGGACGACCTGCCGCTGACCGGCATCCGCGTCATCGACGTCGCCACCGTGATCGCGGCGCCATACTGCGCATCCATTCTTGGTGAATTCGGCGCCGAAGTGCTGAAAGTGGAACATCCGACGGGCGGCGATGCCTGCAGGCACTTCGGCACGCCGACCAGCCGCGGCGACACGCTGACCTGGCTGAGCGAGGCGCGCAACAAGAAGTCGGTGACCATCGACCTGCACCGCCCTGAGGGCGCCGGGCTCTTCAAAGCGCTGGTCGCGAAGACCGATATCCTCTGTGAGAATTTCCGCCCGGGGACTTTGGAGAAATGGGGGCTCGGCTGGGAGGTGCTGCGCGAGATCAACCCCGGACTGATCATGCTCCGCGTCTCGGGCTACGGGCAATACGGTCCCTACAAGGACCGGCCAGGCTTCGCCCGCATCGCCCACGCCGTCGGCGGCCTCGCGTATCTCTCCGGCATGCCCAAGGGCACGCCCGTCACGCCCGGCTCGACGACGCTGGGCGATTATCTGTCCGGCCTTTTTGGCTGCGTCGGCGTCCTCCTGGCCTTGCACTACAAGGAGAAGACGGGCCGCGGCCAGTACATCGACACCGCGCTTTACGAGTCCGTCTTCCGCTGCACGGACGAACTCGCCCCGGCCTACGCCATGTACGGCACCGTCGGCGAGCGCCACGGGCCGCACATCAGGAGCGCCTGCCCCTACGGTCACTTCCCGACGAAGGACGGCAAGTGGGTGGCCATCGCCTGCACAACCGATAAGCTGTTCGCGCGTCTGGCCGAGGCGATGGGCCGTTCTGAACTCGCCTCCAGCAGCCTCTACGGCGAACAGAAAACGCGCCTGGAAAGCCGGCAGGACGTGGACGAGATCGTGCGCGACTGGTGCGGGTCGCTGACTCGGGATCAGGTCCTCGCGAGGTGCGAGGCAACCAGGGCGCCGGCCGGGCCGTTGAACAACATCGCCGACATCTTCGGGGATCGCCAGTTCCACGCCCGCCGGAACCTGGTCGCCATCGATGACGAAGACCTGGTTGAGACGGTCATCGTGCCCAACGTATTACCAAGACTTTCCAGGACGCCGGGCCGGATCAATCACCTTGGCCCAAAGCTGGGACAGCACACCGACGAGGTACTGAAAGGATTGCTCGGCCTGAGCGACGCCGAAGTGGATGAGCTGCGCACACAGCGCGTGATCTGAGCCCCACGGGGTTGATGTTGACGGGGCGCCCGGCCGAGGGCGATCTGTGTCCTGGTGCCGACGCACGTCCGGAATTCGGGAGGAAGCTGATGAAACTGCCTGCACACTTTTATAAGCCGCTGGCCATCGGAGCCCCGGCGCCCCTTCGCGAGTTACCCGTCCGTCCGGAGCGGATGATCCATTTCTTCCCGCCGCACATCGAAAAGATCTGCGCGCGAGTTCCGGAGACCGCGAAGCAGGTGGATGTGCTCTGCGGCAATCTGGAGGACGCCATCCCCGCCGAGGCCAAGGAGGCGGCGCGCGCCGGCTTCATCAGGGTGGCAAAGGATGCCGATCTCGGCGACACCGCCCTGTGGACCCGCGTCAACGCGCTGAACAGCCCGTGGTTCCTCGACGACATGATGCAGATCGTCGCCGCGATCGGCAACAAGCTCGATGTCATCATCATCCCGAAGGTCGAGGGACCCTGGGACATTCACTTCGTGGACCAACTGCTGGCGCAGCTCGAAGCCAAGCACGGCGTCACGAAACCGATCCTGATTCATGCCCTCCTGGAGACCGCCCAGGGGGTCAGGAACGTGGATGACATCGCGACCGCGAGTCCGCGCCTGCACGGCATGAGCCTGGGGCCCGCGGACCTGGCCGCTTCGCGCGGCATGAAAACGACGCGGGTCGGTGGCGGACATCCCTCGTACGGCGTGCTGGCCGATGCCGTCGAGGGCCATCAGGACCGCATGTTCTTTCAGCAGGACCTGTGGCATTACACGATCTCCCGCATGGTCGATGCCTGCATGTCCTGCGGCATCCGCGCCTTTTACGGACCGTTCGGCGATTTTCAGGACGGGGCGGCGTGCGAGGCTCAGTTCCGAAACGCCTTTCTGATGGGCTGCGCAGGCGCATGGACCCTGCATCCGAGCCAGATCGCCATCGCGAAGCGCGTGTTCAGCCCCGACGTGAAGGAGGTGCTGTTCGCGAGGCGCATCCTCGAAGCGATGCCCGACGGCACCGGGGCGGCGATGCTCGACGGCAAAATGCAGGATGATGCCACCTGGAAACAGGCCAAGGTGATCGTCGACCTGGCGCGGCTGGTTGCGAAGCGCGATCCCGAGCTTGCCCAGGCCTATGGCTGGTGACCGACCATGAGCGTGAAAACGAATCCTGGGAATTTCTTCGAGGACTTCCGCATGGGCCAGCGGATCGTCCACGCCACGCCACGCACGGTCACCGAGGGCGACGTCGTCCTCTACACGGCGCTCTACGGTAGCCGGTTCGCGGTGAATTCGTCCGCGGCCTTTGCCGCATCCGTCGGACTTCCGCGGGCGCCTGTCGACGACCTGCTCGCGTTCAATCTGGTATTCGGCAAGACGGTTCCGGACATTTCGCTGAACGCCATCGCGAACTTGGGCTACGCCGCAGGGAGGTTCGGCGCGCCCTTGTATTGCGGCGACACGGTCAGCGCGACCTCGGCCGTGATCGGGCTGAAGCAGAACAAGGACGGCCAGACCGGTGTGGTGTATGTACGCTCGACCGGTGTTAATCAGCGCGGCGAGATGGTGGTGGACTACTGCCGCTGGGTGATGGTGAGGAAAAAGGACCCGTCAGCCAAGCCGCCGGAGCCGGTGATCCCCGACCTTCCCCAAGCGGTCGATCCCACGGAGTTGATCGTGCCTCCGGGCCTGCAATTCCGCGGCTACGACACGGCGCTCGCCGGCAGCCCTCATCTGTGGGACGACTACGAGATCGGCGAGAAGATCGATCATGTAGACGGGATGACGATCGAAGAATCCGAGCACATGATGGCGACCCGCCTCTACCAGAACACGGCGAGGGTGCACTTCAACCAGCACGCCGAGAAAGAGGGGCGTTTCGGACGCCGCATCATCTACGGCGGCCACATTATCAGCCTGGCGCGGTCTCTCTCCTTTAACGGTCTCGCCAATGCCATCAAGATCGCAGCCATCAACGGCGGCCGCCACGTGGCCCCGAGCTTTGCCGGCGATACGGTCTATGCCTGGTCGGAAGTGCTGGACAAGATGCCTCTGCCGGGGCGTAGCGATCTGGGAGCGTTGAAGCTGCGCACGGTGGCCACCAAAGATCGCGCGTGTGCCGGCTTCCCGTATAGGAATGCCGACGGCCAATACGACCCGGCAGTGGTGCTCGATCTCGACTACGAGGTGCTGATGCCTACGCGCGGGTAAACTCGCCGGGTTCACTAGAGCAAGTTACGCTCCGGTCGTTGTCAAAAGAGGCGGCACCACATAGTGCCGGAGGCGTCGATGAACAAGATCCTTGACGGTTTGCGCGTGATTGAAGGCGCGGCCTTCGTCGCCGCACCCCTCTGTGGGATGACTCTGGGACAGATGGGCGCGGACGTGATCCGTTTCGACCCGATCGAAGGCGGACTCGATGCACGACGTTGGCCCGTGACTCGCGACGGCAGGAGTCTTTATTGGGCGGGCCTCAATAAGGGGAAGCGCTCGATCGCCGTCAACACGCGCAGCCCGGAGGGTCAGGAACTCATTGCCGCACTGATTGCCGCTCCGGGTGAAGGCACCGGAATCTTCCTGACTAACTTCCCGACTTCGGGCTGGCTCGGCTACGAAACCCTGCGTCAGCGGCGCGCGGACCTGATCATGATGAATGTGACCGGTAATCCGGACGGCAGCACGGCAGTCGATTACACGCTGAACTGTGCGGTCGGGTTTCCGTTTATCACCGGCCCTGGACATGGCAACCAGCCGGTCAACCCGGTCAACCACGTCCTTCCGGCGTGGGACGCAATCACAGGAGTGACTGCGGCGATGGGGGTTCTTGCGGCCGAACGTCATCGGCGAATCACGGGTCAGGGACAGTACATCAGGCTGCCGCTCGCCGACGTTGCGTTCGCCATGGTGGGCCATCTTGGTTACATCGCCGAAGTTCAGGTCAACGGCGAGGACCGGCAGTCCACCGGCAACTACCTCTATGGCGCATACGGACGCGATTTCGAAACGCGCGATGGCCGAATCGTCTACATTGTTGCGATCACTCAGAGACAATGGCGGGCGCTGGGTGAGGCGATGGGCCTGATCGACAAGCTCGCGATGATCGAATCTCTGCTCGACGTCGACCTGTCCCGGGAGGGCGACCGCTTCAAGGCTCGTGAGGCCATCTCGGCGGTGCTGGCGCGCTGGTTCCGCGAACGCACGCTCGAGGAGGTTCAGAAAACCTTCGATGGCACGGCCGTTTGCTGGGGCCCCTATCAGACCTTCCGGCAAATGGTGGAAGAGGACCCACGTTGCTCGGCCCTAAACCCGATGTTCTCGACTCTTGAGCAGCCCGGGATCGGCAGCTACTTGGTGCCTGGATCTCCGCTTCAGTTCTCGGGCGAGGAGCGTTCATCACCCCGGCGCGCCCCGACCCTGGGCGAGCATACGGACGAAGTGCTGAGCGAGATCCTGCACTTGTCCGACGGACAGATTGGTAAGCTGCGCGACAAGCATGTGATTGCCGGGCCGATCGAACTCTCGGAAGGGATGAACCGATGAGAGCATCGTATTCGGATTGGATCGGCCGCACCGAGGAGACGGAGGAATTGATCGCACTGGCCCCGGTACAGGCCGCCGCTGCCATGCTGGACGATACCACCACGGAGTTTGTGCCGGGGTCCCCGTTGCCGCCGTTGTGGCAGTGGTTCTTCTTCCTGCCGCGAGTTCCGCAGTCGCGGCTCGGTCTCGACGGCCACCCACAGCGCGGCGGCTTTATGCCGCCGATCGAGTTGCCGAGGCGCATGTTTGCCGGCGCCCGCATGCGCTTCCTGAAGCCGCTGATGATCGGCCAGCCGGCTCGCCGGCAGTCGGTGATCCGAGATGTTTCCGGAAAGGAAGGAAGGACGGGAAAACTGGCGTTTGTGACCGTCACGCACTGCATTCACCAGGACGGCGAAGTCTGCATCGAAGAGGAGCAGGACATCGTGTATCGCGAACCCGGCGCGCCTGTCGGCGCCCCCGAGCCCTGCGAACTCGCGCCGGCTCCGGCAGCTTCGTGGACGCGGATGATCACCCCCGACCCGACACTGCTGTTTCGCTTCTCAGCTCTCACGTTCAACGCTCATCGCATCCACTATGACCGAACCTATGCCACGACCGTGGAAGGGTATCCGGGCCTGGTGGTTCATGGCCCACTCACGGCCGTGCTATTGATGGAACTGGTGCGCTTCCACGCGCACCGGTCAGTGACCGCCTTCGCGTTTCGAGGCCAGGCGCCACTCTTCGACCTCGCCCCCTTTCGCCTGATCGGCACGCCGGTCGGCGAACATGTGCACCTGGAGGCGCTAGGGCCCGATGGCAAGACCACGATGACCGCTAGCGCCGATTTGGCTACCACAGTGCCGCCATGCAATTGATTTCAAAAACAACACAGGCGACTCCTCGCCGGAACATCGGGCGTTTCTCCGCGGAACATCGGGCGTTTCTCCGCTGCCGGGTGTCAAAAGGCCTCGGAACTTCTCCTTGGCCCTGAACAAGCGTCAGCGGGGGTTGAAATGCGAACCGCTGCGAGGGATCAACCCCTGGGCCGCCGGGACGAACGAGATCGCCGCACTTCTCGAGGGAGGAGCCATTGATGTCCCGAGCATTACCAGAAGTGAAGTCGCCTCATTCCACTCGAACCGCTCGAGTTCCGCGGGAGCCATTCATGCCCCGAGCATTACCAGAAGTGAAGAGGGAGCGGCCACTGCTGCGGCAATGGGTCGAGCAGATGGCAGTGATGTGCCGGCCCGACGACGTGGTCTGGTGCGACGGCTCGCAGGAGGAATACGACGGGCTCTGCCAACTGCTCGTGCAAAAAGGGACCTTTCGCCTCCTGAACCCGGAGAAGAGGCCCAACTGTCACCTGGTCCTCTCGGACCCGTCGGATGTGGCCCGGGTCGAAGACCGAACATTCGTCTGCAGTCTCCGCAGGGACGATGCGGGACCGACCAATAACTGGATCGATCCCGGCGCGATGAAGCAGACTCTGGAGGGACTCTTCAACGGATGTATGCGCGGCCGCACCATGTACGTCGTGCCGTTCAGCATGGGGCCGATCGGCTCGCCAATCGCCCACATCGGCGTGCAGGTCACCGATTCGCCTTATGTCGTGGTGTCCATGCGGATCATGACGCGCATGGGCCGCGACGCGCTGGACGCCCTGGGCGACGGCTTCTTCGTGCCGTGCGCGCACTCGGTCGGCATGCCGCTCGAGCCCGGGCAGCCGGACGTGCCCTGGCCCTGCAACCGGCAGCAGAAATACATCGTCCACTTCCCCGAGGAGCCCTCGATCTGGTCGTTCGGCAGCGGCTACGGGGGCAATGCGCTGCTGGGGAAAAAGTGCTTCGCCCTGCGCATCGCATCCTGCATGGCGCGCGACCAGGGCTGGCTCGCGGAACACATGCTGATCCTCGGCGTGGAATCGCCCGACGGAGAGAAGACGTATGTCGCGGCGGCGTTTCCCAGTGCCTGCGGGAAAACCAACTTCGCCATGATGATTCCGCCCGAACAATTCCCGGGCTGGAAAGTGACCACGGTGGGCGACGACATCGCCTGGATCAAGCCGGGGCAGGACGGCCGCCTTTACGCGATCAACCCTGAAAACGGCTTCTTCGGCGTTGCGCCCGGCACGTCGTACCGCTCGAACGCGAATGCGATGAATACTATCCGGGAGAATACGGTCTTCACGAACGTGGCGCTGACGGAGGACGGGGACGTGTGGTGGGAGGGCATGACGGACACGCCGCCGGCCCGGCTCACCGACTGGACCGGCCAGGCGTGGACGCCGGACTGCGGCCGCAAGGCGGCGCACCCCAACTCCCGCTTCACCGCGCCGCTGTCGCAGTGCCCGATCCTGGACCCGGAGTGGGAAAACCCCGCGGGCGTGCCCATCAGCGCCTTCATCTTCGGCGGCCGCCGCTCGGCCACCGTGCCGCTCGTGTTCCAGGCCTTCAACTGGAGCCACGGCGTCTACCTGGCGGCGACCATCGGCTCGGAAACGACGGCCGCTGCCAGTGGTACGGTCGGCGAGGTCCGCCGGGACCCGATGGCCATGCTGCCCTTCTGCGGCTATCACATGGCCGACTACTTCAGCCACTGGCTCAACACCGGTCGCCATATCCCGAACCCGCCGTGCATCTTCCGCGTGAACTGGTTCCGCAAGGACCCCAGCGGGCGCTTCCTGTGGCCCGGTTTCGGCGACAACATGCGGGTGCTCAAATGGATCATCGACCGCATCCACGGCCGGGCTCACGCGGTCGAAAGCCCGCTGGGCTGGATGCCGCACCGCCAGGATATCGACTTGCAAGGCATGAATGGATTCACCCACGATGACTTCCATCAACTCATGGAGGTTGATTGCGGCGCCTGGACCCTGGAGGCGCTTTCGGACGAAGAATTGGCCATCAAGCTCTATGGCAAGTTGCCGAAGGAATTCCTGCTCGACCGCGAACAGCTCATCTTGCGGCTGTGGCGCTCACCGGAGATGTGGAAGCTGGCGCCTGAGCTGCCCCGTTGAGACTCGCTGTTCGCGCGGGGGCGCCGGCCCCGGGCGGCGGGTGGCACTTCCGACGGACAAATCCGGAAACCATCCGGTTGAAAGCCAGGCTAGGGCCATGTAAGCTTTCCTCCCACGCCCGGTACATCCCTCCGGACAGTGAAGGGACTGCCGGGCAAAACTGATCATCCAGGTGAGGGCTGTTCCACGCAGCCCCGGAGGACCCGGTGGACTTACAACTTGAAGGCAAGCGTGCGCTGGTGACGGGCAGCAGCAGCGGCATCGGGGAGGCCATCGCCATGTCGTTGGCGAAGGAGGGGGCCTCCGTCGTCGTGCATGGCCGCAGGGAGAACGAGGCCGTGCGGGTGGCGAAGGCCATCACGGACAGCGGCGCGAGTGCCGCCGTCGCCTTGGGCGACCTGGCGACGGACGAGGAAGCCGCGCACGTCGCCAAGACAGCGATGGCGGCCTTTGGCGGCATCGACATCGTGGTGAACAACGCCGGGGCATACTTCCGGGACGAGTGGACCGACCCGAACCCGGCCCGGTGGCTCGACCTCTACAACCAGAACGTCGTCTCGGTGGTCCGCATCATCCGACACCTTCTGCCGCAGATGAAGCAGCGGGGGTGGGGGCGGCTCATCCAGATCGGGAGCGGCCTTGCCTCCGCACCTGCGGCGACATTTGCTGCCTACGGGTCCACCAAGTCGGCGATCGTGAACCTCACCGTCAGTCTCGCCAAGGGGTTGGCGAGGACCAGCGTGACGGCAAACACCATCAGCCCCGGCCCGGTTCTGACGCCGAACATCGAAGCGTGGATCAAAGACATTGCCGGGAAGAAGGGGTGGCACGGCGAGTGGGCTGAGGTCGAACACCGGTTCGTAGCCGAGTTCTTTGCGAACCTGGAATCGATCATAGGCCCGCAAAGCGTTCTGGACCTGGCCGAACGCCGGTGCGTGGCCGAGTTCTTCGAGAACCCCACCGGGCGGATCGGGCGGGTCGAGGAGGTCGTCGACTTGGTGACCTTCATTGCCAGCCCCCGTGCCAACTACATCAACGGGGCCAACATCCGAGTGGACGGCGGCTACGTGCCGACGACGAACTGAACACGGCCCCCATCACACGGCGGGGAACCGCTTGCAGCGTCGTCCACCAGGACAGCTTGCAATCGCGACGGCGATGGATCAAGGTAAGGGGACGCGGAGGGATGCGGAGGAGGCGGGCTGATGCCACCGAGCTTTGGGCCCGCGGTGATCCGCTCCCTCGGCATCCTGGAGGAGGGACCGATGTGCCTCGCAATCCCGGGAAAAGTGACGGAGACCTACCGCCAGCACGACCTGTTGATGGGCAAGGTCGACTTCGGCGGCATCGCCAAGCGGGTCTGCCTGGAGCACGTGCCCGAGGTCCGGATCGGCGACTACGTGCTGGTCCACGTCGGCTTCGCCCTGAGCACGATCGATGAGGACGAGGCGCGGCGGGTGTTCGAGGTCCTGGACGGGATGAATCAACTCGACGAGTTGCGGGTGCCCTCCCCATGAAATACCTCGACGAATACCGCGACACCGAGGCGGCGCGGAAGCTGACCGCCGCGATCGCCCGGACCGTGACTCGGCCATGGACCATCATGGAGGTCTGCGGCGGCCAGACGCACACGATCGTCCGGCACGGGATCGACCAGTTGCTCCCGCCGGGCATCGAGCTGGTGCACGGGCCAGGATGCCCGGTGTGCGTCACGGCGCTGGAGATGATCGACCGGGCCCACGCCATCGCCGCGCGCCCGGAGGTCATCTTCTGCTCGTTCGGCGACATGCTCCGCGTGCCGGGCTCGCGCGGCGACATGCTCCAGCTCAGGTCGCAGGGGAGCGACGTGCGGGTCGTCTATTCGCCGCTCGACGCCGTGAACCTCGCAGCGGCGCGGCCCGATCGCCAGGTGGTCTTCTTCGCCATCGGGTTCGAGACCACCGCGCCGCCGAACGCCATGGCCGTCTGGCTGGCGCGGCAGCGGCGGCTGACCAACTTCAGCGTGCTGGTCTCGCACGTCCTGGTGCCGCCAGCGATCACCGCCATCCTCCAGGCGCCGGGCAATCGCGTGCAGGGATTCCTCGGCCCGGGCCACGTCTGCACGGTGATGGGGTACACCGAATACGAGCCGATCGCCCTCCATTATCACGTCCCCGTCGTGATCACGGGCTTCGAGCCGATCGACCTGCTCGACGGCGTGCTCCGCGCCGTGCGGCAGCTTGAGGACGGCCGCGCCGAGGTCGAGAACCAGTACGGCCGGGCGGTCCGGCGCGAGGGGAATGCAGCCTCCCGGCGGCTGATCGAGGATGTCTTCGAGGTCTGCGATCGCAAGTGGCGTGGCGTCGGCCTGATCCCGAAGAGCGGCTACAGGCTGCGCTCCGAGTATCGGGACCACGACGCCGAGCGTCGGTTCGACGTGGACGACCTGGAGACCGAGGAATCGTCCGTGTGCATCAGCGGCGAGGTCCTGAAGGGGATGAAGAAGCCGCACGATTGTCCCGCGTTCGGCACGCAGTGCACGCCCCAGACGCCGCTGGGTGCGACGATGGTCTCGGCCGAGGGGGCCTGCGCGGCGTACTACGCCTATGGCCGTCGCCTGGGAGCCAGCCCGGTGCCGGCCGCGCCCCCCTTGGTCCAGGTCGGTGGAGGTCGGTGATGGCATCCCGGGCCGAACCGATCCACCCCGAGCTGTTTGGCACCTGTCCGGTGTGATATGCGCAGTATGACCGCATCTTGCTCGGGCACGGCAGCGGGGGGCGGCTGACCGCCGACCGGCTCCTGGGGGTGATGCGGTCCCATCCGCTCGGGAAGCAGGCCGCGCTGATCGGCGAGGTCGTGGACGACCACCCGAGCCTGGTGACCCTGCGGTCGGTGGTCGGCGGCGAACGGGTGGTGACCATGCTGGCAGAAAAACATTTGCCCAGGATTTGCTAGCCAATCATCTTATGCACGAGCTTTCCCTTGCTTTGAACATCCCGGACGTGGTCGCGGAAGAGGCCGAGCGGCGCGGCGGCGTCCGCGTTCTGGGGATCTACTTGAAGCTGGGGCCCCTCGCGGGCGTGGTCAAGGAGGCGATCCTCTCGGCCTATGAAATCGCCCGGGTAGGCTCGTCGCTGGAGGGGGCCGAACTGGTGATCGAGGAGGTTCCGGTGATGGCGCCTGGCCACGGACAACGACGCCCGGCGGCTGGCGCGCGCCCAGGTGCCGATCCGGCAGATTACCACCGGCACGGTCTGCCACCTCGAGGCCGAGATGATCGGGAATGCGCTGGCCGGCTGGGGGCTGGGCGACCTGGATTTCCTGTTCATCGAGAATGTCGGGAACCTCGTCTGTCCCTCCACCTATGACCTTGGCGAGGACCTGCGTCTGGTGCTCCTGTCCGTCACCGAGGGGGAAGATAAACCGCTCAAGTACCCGACGATCTTCCACACCGCAGACGTTGCCGTCATCACCAAGAGTGACCTGGCGGCCGCGGCGGAGTTCAATCGCACCGCGGTCTACCGGAACATCCGGTCCGTGCGCCCGGACATGCAGGTCTTCGAGGTTTCGGCAAGGACCGGCGAAGGGATGGACCCGTGGCTGCGCTTCCTCGAATCGCGGCGGGTCGAATCCCGGCCGGGACGGGGGTCGAACCCGGAGGGAGCGGTCATGCCGGGCCACACGTAAGTTGAACGATCCAGGCAAACCGGCTTTCCGCAGACTGGGCATCTTGCCGCAACAGTAGAGTCGAGGTGTGGCGCGGTGGTTTAGGCTCGGCATATCGGTTTCCGGCCCTTTCGTGTGCCGGTGCCTCACTAGCCCCGCCATGCTCCGTTTCCACACCCCGCTCATCAAACCGGGCGGGCGGTTTTCCCGCACCCGGCTTTCGGACAAGGCTGTACTTCATATGCTGCTTCACACGTTCGCCCACGAACGATTGCCGCTACGGTCGTTGGAGTTGGTATAATCCCAGCTCCTGGTACAGATATTGGTCATGGAACCGTTTCTTTCCATTTCCCGGCACCTTGAACTTCGCGCACAACCATTGACGCACCCGATGGCGGACATGGCTGTCGACGTTCCGGTAGGCTTTGCTCACCGTTCCGATGCGAAAATAGTTGGACCAGCCCGAATGCCATTAAGAACGTCCCCTTTGTTCGCTGTCGGACCACAAACGTCGGATATGGCTGTGTGGGGTCGCTCCCCTGATATTTCAGAATGGCGAGACGTGGTCCTTGAATCGACAGAGGTGGCCCCTGATGGACGACGACTACCGAGCAGACAGTTGTACACCGCCGCTCTGACGGGACAGGGAATGTCCGCGCACCGATCGTGAAAACTCGACCGCATAATTCCCCCCAATGGCTGTCTTCCTGGTCGTAATCTTCCTCCTCATCTTGCTCTTCGTTCGAGATTTGTCGTGGCCCATTCGCCATGACCGATCCCTCGTTGGAGCCGCGCCGCGGCCGGGGATCGCCTTCGCACGAGGCCCCCTCGGCGGGTGAGCCCGAACCGGGCGCAACATGGTATCCTTGTGCGCCCTTACGCGAAAGGAGCCGACGGTGAACACAACGAAAGCGCTGGCTCCGTCTGACGCGGCCGAGCCCGGCCCCGCCACTGCTGGCGACCTAAGCATTGCAGCGCCGCGCGGGAGCGTGGCCGACCAGGCGCGGGAACCGCCGAGGCGTCGCCGGCCTTGGCGCTGGCTGCTGCTCGCCCTACTGATGATGGGGGGACTGGGCGGGGGAGCTTGGTACGTATTCGTTCGGCAGGGGGAAGAAGAGACATACCTGGAGCTCCAAGGAAATATCGATGTACGCCAGGTCAACCTCTCCTTCAAGGTCGACGGCCGCATCGAGACGCTGGCTGTGGACGAAGGAGACACCGTGAGGGCCGGCCAGGTGGTCGCGACTCTGGACAAGCGTTATTTCGAGGACGAGCTGCGGGTGGCTCGTGCCCTGCGCGATAATCTCGCGGCGACCCTGGCGAAGCTCGAACACGGCTCGCGGCCGGAGGAGATCGCCGAGGCACGGGCCCAGACGGCTTCCAAGAAGGCAACGATGGCCCAGGCCAAGGCCGATTACGCGCGGTACAAGGAGCTGGAAACCACTCCCGGGGCGGTCAGCAAGCAGGACCTCGTGAAGTACGCCGCTCAACTGGCAGTGGCCGAGGCGGACGCCAAGTACGCACACGAGTCGCAGCGACTGGCGGAGATCGGCCCGCGCACCGAGGACATCGACGCCGCCCGCGCACTGCTGGCCCAGGAGTCGGCGAGCATCATCCAGATCGAGCGCAGGCTGGCCGACAGCAACCTGGTGGCGCCCAACGACGGCTTCATCCTCACGCGCTCCCGCGAGATCGGGGCGATCGTTCAGGCCGGCGAGACGGTCTTCACGCTGACCCTGGCCTCCCCGGTCTGGGTGCGCACTTACGTCAACGAACGAGACCTGGGCCTGGTCCGCCCCGGAATGCCGGCGTCAGTCACGAACGACACCGCCCCGGACTGGCCTTACTCCGCCCATGTCGGCTTCATATCCCCGACCGCCGAATTCACTCCCAAGACGGTCGAGACGCGCGAGATCCGCACCAACCTCGTTTACCGGCTGCGCGTGGTCGTGGACAACCCCGACGGCGGCCTGCGGCAGGGCATGCCGGTCACGGCGAAGACGCGTCTGCCCCAGCCGCGGCGCTTGACGCTCTGGCAGCGCCTGCGTGGCGGGGACTAAGCCATGAGCGCGGAAACCCTGATCCTGGCCGACAACCTCACCAAGCGGTTCCGCGCCGCCGCGGCGCCGGCGATCGATTGTCTTTCTGCGCGCGTCGGGCCGGGGGAAGTCACCGGCGTTGTCGGCCCTGACGGCGCCGGCAAGACAACCTTGCTGCGCCTCTTCGCGGGCCTGCTCTTGCCCAGCGAGGGACGGGTCTTCGTCTGCGGCGCCGACACGCGCGCGGAACTGGACGTGATCCGGCAGCGAGTCAGCTACATGCCGCAGCGTTTTGGGCTCTACGAGGACCTTTCGGTGCAGCAAAACCTGAACCTGTACGCCGACCTGCGGAACGTGGTCGGCGCCGAGCGCCAGGCCGCCTTCGAGCGGCTGCTGGCGTTCACCGGCCTCGAGCCGTTTACCGGCCGGCTCGCCGGTGCTCTCTCCGGCGGCATGAAGCAAAAGCTTGGCCTGGCCTGCGCCTTGATCCGGGCCCCCCATCTCCTCTTGCTCGACGAGCCCAGTGTCGGCGTCGACCCGATCTCGCGCCGCGAGTTATGGAAGATGGTCTATGACCTCGTGGACCAAGGCATCGGTGTCGTCTGGAGCACGTCTTACCTGGACGAAGCGGAGCGCTGCGCCCAAGTATTCTTGCTCCATGAGGGGAAGGTCCTCTATGAGGGCCCACCCAAGGAGCTGACGGCGCGCGTCGAGGGCCGCAGTTTTTTGGTGGCCGGGGCGGGCCGAGCCGGACGACAGTTTCTGGCCCGAGCGCTACGGCGTCCGGAGATCATCGACGGCGTGATCCAGGGAAGCAGTGTCCGGCTGGTAACAAAAGAGGGAACCCGGCCGCCTTCGGCGAGCGACCTGGGCGCGGCCGGCGCCGAGGTCAAGCCGGCGGCGCCGCGCTTCGAGGATGCCTTCGTCGACTTGCTGGGCGGCAGCGCCAAGGATGCATCGCCCCTCTCCGGCACGCCCCATCAACCGGCCAGAGGCGGGGCTCCGGTCGTGCAGGCGGAGGGGTTGACCAAGAGGTTCGGGAATTTCACGGCCGCCGACCAGATCACCTTTCGCATCGGTCGCGGCGAGATCTTCGGCCTTTTGGGCCCTAACGGCGCCGGCAAGTCGACCATCTTCAAGATGATGTGCGGCTTATTGCGGCCGACCGTCGGCCGTGCCCGCGTCGCCGGCCTCGACCTTTACCAGGCCGCGGGCGCCGCGCGCGCTCGCGTGGGTTACATGGCCCAGAAGTTTTCGCTCTACGGCGAACTGAGCGTACGCCAGAACCTGAACTTCTTCGCGGGCGTCTACGGACTGGCGCGGGCCCGCCAGCGTGAGCAGCTCGAGCGGATGACCACGGCGTTTCGACTGGGACCGTATCTCGACTCGAGCGCCGGCGATCTGCCGCTCGGCTTCAAGCAGCGCCTCGCCCTGGCCTGTGCCGTCATGCACGATCCGGCGGTACTTTTCCTGGACGAGCCGACGTCCGGGGTGGATCCGCTCACGCGGCGCGAGTTCTGGTCGCACATCAACGCCATGGTCGAGCGGGGCGTCACGGTGATGGTGACCACGCACTTTCTCGATGAGGCCGAGTATTGCGACCGCATCGCTTTGGTCTACCGCGGCCACGTCATCGCCCTTGGCTCGCCCGACGACCTGAAGGAGCGCGTGCGCGGCGCAGAGCAGCCCGAGCCGACGCTCGAGGACGCCTTTATCGCTCTGGTCGAAGAGTTCGACCGCGGGGGGCAGCCATGAGGTCTTTCGCGCACCCAGTGCCCGGCCCCTCCCGCCCTGGCCGTGTTCCCTCCGTGGCCGAGCCCTCGGGCGGCGGCCGGCTGCGACGTCTGGCCGGCTTGATCCGCAAGGAATCTCTGCAGATGGTGCGCGACCCGAGCAGCTTCATGATCGCCGGGGTCTTGCCGCTCTTGTTGCTCTTCATCTTCGGATTTGGCGTCACGCTCGACCTGCGGCGGGTTCCAATCGCGGTGGTGATCGAGTGGCCGTCAACCGAGGCCGACAGCTTCCTGGCCTCGTTCCGTAACTCGCGCTATTTCGAGGTACGCTTCGCGCGGAACCGCAAGGCCGTCGAGCACGACCTGGTTTCCGGCAGGCTCAAAGGAGTCGTCGTGCTGGCGGCCGACTTCAGCGACCGGCTCGGCCGCGGCGAGACGGCCCCGATCCAGGTGCTCGTCGACGGCAGCGACCCCAATACCGCCGGGTTGGTGCAGACCTACGTCCAGGGCCTGTGGTCGAACTGGCTCGATCAGGAAGCTGCCGCCCGAGACACGCTGGTGGACCGGCCCAGGGCCGCACCGCCGGTCGTGACGGAACAGCGCACCTGGTTCAACCCCGAGCTGGACAGCCAGTACGCCCTGCTTCCCGGCGCCGTGGCGATCGTGCTGACCTTGATCGGCACACTGCTGACCTCGCTCGTGGTGGCGCGCGAGTGGGAGCGCGGGACCATGGAGGCCCTCCTGGCCACCCCGATCACGCCGGGCGAGCTCTTAGCGGGCAAGATCGTGCCCTACTTCGCGCTCGGAATGATTGCGATGGCGCTTTCAGTGGTCGTCACCGTCTTTGGCTTCGGTGTTCCGTTTCGGGGCTCGGTCTGGGCGCTCGTGGCGATCTCGTCGGCGTACCTGGCCGTGATGCTTTCGCTGGGCTTGTTGATCTCGACGCTGGCGAAGAACCAGTTCGCCGCGAGTCAAGGAGCCCTGATCACGGGGTTCCTGCCGGCCTTTGAACTGTCCGGCTTCATCTTCGAGATCGACAGCATGCCCACGCCGATCCGTCTGTTGGCGTCCGTCCTGCCGCCGCGCTACTTCGTTTCCAGCATGCAAACGCTCTTTCTGGCCGGAGACGTGCCCAGCGTGCTCGTGCCCAACGGGCTGGTGCTCATGGCGATGGCGGCGGTGTTGTTCGTGGCACTCGTGCGGGCCACCCCGGTGCGCCTGGAGTAAGCTACACCCATGTGGCAGCGGATTCGCACCCTGATCATCAAAGAGCTGCTCGCGGTCTGGCGCGACCCCAAGGGCCGTTTCGTGCTTCTGGTGCCCCCGGTGATCCAGATGCTCATTTTTTCGTACGCTGCGACTCAGGAAGTGAAAAACGTGCGCGTCGCCGTGCTCAATCAGGACATGGGAATCTACGCGCGTGACCTGGTGGCCCACTTCGAGGGCTCGCCCAATTTTCGCGAGGTCGTCCACTTGCGCGCCGATGCCGACATCGCGAAGGTGATTGATTCGCGCAGCGTGCTCATGGTCGTGCACATCCGGCAGGACTTCTCGCGCGCGGTGTCCGCGGGCAGGCAGGCATCGGTGCAGCTCATCCTGGATGGCCGCAGCTCCAACGCTTCCCTGATCCTGGGCGGCTACGCGCAGCAGATCATCAGCGCTTACAACACCGAGCTTTCCCCAACCCTCCGGGGCCCGCCGCCGGCACCGGCCAGCGTCGTGGTGGCACGTTCGTGGTTCAATCCCAATCTCGACGCTTTCTGGAGCACGGTCCCCAGCCTGGTGGCCATCCTGGTGGCCCTGGAGGGACTGATGGTGACGGGCCTCTCCGTGGCCCGCGAGCGCGAGCTGGGCACCTTCGATCAGTTGCTCGTCTCGCCGCTGGGGCCCGGCGAGATCATTGTCGGCAAGACAGCCGCGGCCTTCCTGGTCGGCATGGCCGAGGGGACGCTCATGGTCACGGTCGCGGTGGCCTTCTTTCACATCCCACTGACGGGCTCCGTGGCGCTCTTGTACGCGAGCATGGCCGTGTATCTGCTCGCCATTCTCGGCATCGGGCTCTTCATTTCATCGCTTGCGAACACACAGCAACAGGCGATCCTGGGCACGTTCTCGTTCATGGTGCCCATGATGCTCTTATCGGGATTTGCCAGCCCCGTCGAGAACATGCCCGACTGGTTGCAATATGTGACGCTCGCCAACCCGGTCCGGCACTTCATGGTGATCGTCAAAGGCATATTCCTGAAGGCGATGCCGGCCGGCGACGTGCTGAACAGCCTCTGGCCGTTGGTCTTGATCGCGGCGGCAACTCTCACCGGGTCGACGCGGCTGTTCCGGCGGCGGGCCGGGTGACGCGCCCGAGCTCACTTTCCGTCACTCGCCCACCCGCCCGGTGGGGAAGGCGATTCATGCCGTAAAGCGCCAGGGACTTGTCGTTCCTCCCCAGGTGGCGAGAGACTCGGCATACACCCCGGTCCGGTTACCGGCCAGCCACCCCCAAGGGCCCGATATAGCGCGATCAGATTGAGCGCGATGTTGGCCTCGGCGATGGCCAGTTGATCTTGTTGCGTGACCAGAGCCGCCTGGTTCGTGTACACCCTGTTGAAGTCAACCGTGCCGGCTTTGTATTGGGCCACGACCAGCGCCACGGATCGCTCTGCGGCGGCCACACTCTCTTCCAGCCGTTTGGCCTGCTCCTGGGCTTGCAAGAAGGCAACGAGGGCGTTTTCCGCTTCCTGGCCGGCATGCAGGACGGTCCTCTGATACGAAAGAACGTCGGCCGTGAACCGCGCCTGCTCGGTGCGAACGTTGTTGCGTATGCGTCCATAATTCAGAATGTTCCACTGAAACGTGGGCGCGATCACGCCCAGGAAGCTGTTGGCGGCAAACAGTTTTGAAAACTGATTGGCCCCATAACCCACGAAGCCGATCAGCGAAAAGCGCGGATACAGGTCGGATACGGCGATGCCGATCTGGGCACTCTGCGCCGCCACTTGCCTTTCCGCCTGGCGGATGTCGGGCCGGCGGCGCAGCAGGTCGGCGGGAATGCCCGCCGCGACCTCCGCGGGCGCCACCGGGATCGGCCCGTCGGTGAAACCAAGTTCCCGAGGTGGAATGCCGAGCAGCAAACACAGTTGATTGGTCTGCTGCCGCAGAGTGACTCGCAAGGGCGGCATCGAGGATTCCGTCTGGGCTACGCTCAAACGACCCTGCTGCACGTCCAGCTCGGTCGTGGCTCCTTTCTTGAACCGGGCCTCGGAAACCTCCAGCACTTCCTTCTGGATCTCGACATTCCGCCTCAGCAGCTCCAGGCGCCGCTGGGCCAGGCGAAGGTTGACGTAACTGGTCGCCACGTCGGCAAAGAGCGTGACGAGCGCGTTGTTGTAATCCGCGACGTTGGCCTCCAGCGTGGCGTTCCTCCCCTCGACAGCCCGGCGATACCGCCCCCAGAAGTCGAGCTCCCACGAAGCGTTGAAGCCGGGGACCCACACGTTCGAGAGGCCCGTAAATGGCAGGCCCAGGTTCTTGGGGAGCTGGATATGGGCGTACGACCCGAGAGCCTTCTGCGATTGCGGAAGAAGATTGCCGACCGCGACGTTTCGCTGCGCCATTGCTTCCAGAACATGCGCTGCCGCGATTTTCAGGTCCAGGTTCTGCTGGTAGGCGTCTCCGATCAGAGTGTCCAGAACAGGATCGTTGAAAACCGTCCACCACGTACTCAGATCGGTCGCTTCCGTGCCGACGCGCGCCTCGTCGTGCTCGATCCATTGCGGCGCCACCGCCGCGGGAGGCATTTCGTAGTTGGGACCGACCTTGAAGCCGTTCCGGATGTACTCGCTCGTATGCGTGCAGCCGGAAAGCAATACGCCCACGATCACGAGCCCGGCCACGGAGCATGTCGAAACAACGGTGCGACGGAACCCTCTGCGCTGAGCGTGAGCTCCCTTGCTCGTCGTCGAGTCAATCATCCGAGCGTGCATCCCACCATCTCCGAGCGCTGAGGGTTTCCGAGGATCGCCGCCCCCGGAAATCGGAGATCAGACCGGCCCAGCGGCCATCAAGTGAACCGGAAGGCCTCCAGGGGGCTGGAAGCGCAGCCCGCACACAATGCTTTTTCGGCATCTTCCGTGCAGCCCGTTAAATCGACGGTGTTGCGCGCATGCCTGGGCAGTTTCGGCGATCTGGGTCGCCGACAGAAGCCCTGCGGGGCAGCACAGGGACGACGCCCCCGATGGTCGACATCCAGGCCCTTATCGACGGTGCTGAGTGCTTGGCGAGTCACAGGCCATCGTCGGGTCGGAATCGTCGTGTTCCAAGTGCCGTTCCAGGGATCCTTCGTGCTGCTCTATCTGGCCATGACGGTATTCCTGGCCGCGGTGATCGGCGTCGGTCTCTTCATCTCGTCGCTGGCCACGACGCAGCAGCAGGGCATCCTGGGCGCCTTCGTGTTCATGGTGCCGGCAATCCTGTGATCAGGATTCGCCACTCCGATCGAGAACATGCCCGAGTGGCTGCGGACGCTGACCCTGGGCAACCCGTTGCGCTACTAGCTGGCGATCATCAAGGGGGTGTTTTCAACGCTCAGGTCCTCGTACAACCCGAACCTTTGGGGCATGGTGAATTCGGCGACCGGCGAGATGAAGCCGACCCATCCCTCGAAGTGCCGGTTCGGGAAGCTGTCGACGGCCACGGACGTCGTCATCCCCGGACGCACCTTGCCAATGTCTGTCTCGGACACATAAGCGCGAATCCACTTGGGGTCGATGATCGCCAGCGAGAAGACGGGCCGTTGCGGGGACGACATCTCCCCCGGCTCGAGCAGCCGCGTGCGGACAACGGCGTCAGCCGGGGCCATGAGCTGAGTGTCGGCAAGTTGCTGCTTCAGAAACGCCGGTTGCGCCTCGTTGCCCCGCAATTGGGCCTCAGCCTGGGCGATGTCTTCCTGGCGTGGGCCGGCGAGGGCCAGCTCCAGCGCCTTCCGGTTGAGTGCCAGCCGCGCCTCGCTCTCGGCGATTTCCTCCTGGCGTGGACCGGCGAGGGCCAGCTCCAGCGCCTTCCGGTAACGGTCAGCTTGGCCTCGGCCTCATCCAGGGCGGCCCTGGCGTCGTCGAGATCCTCCTGGCTCACGGCCTGTACTTGAGATTGGTCGGGGAGGCGGACCGCCGAGAGGCTCTTGAGGCGCTGGTACCGGCGACGAGCGTTGACGACCTCGGCCTGAGCCGCCATGACATTGGCTCGGGCCTGCGCGATCTCTTCGGGACGGCTGCCGTTGCGGAGCTTCTCGACAATCGACTCTTGGGCCGCAACTTGCGCTCGGGCCTGCGCCATAACACACTTGGCCGAAGGAACTTCCGGCTCCCTCTCCCCTCGCGGGAGAGGGTTGGGGTGAGGGGGGCTGGGCACGACCGATCGCCTTGTCCGAAGGGTCGAGTGGACTGTGGCGACCCTCTCCCTACCCTCTCCCGCAAGGGGAGAGGGCGAAATAACCAATCGCTTCCCATTG
>Ga0208044_1000437_pt1 | contig 31398 bp, 27 predicted proteins | sample Sb_taG_8_FD_187712 | JGI IMG/M metagenome (GOLD analysis project Ga0208044, IMG submission 187712) | Peat soil microbial communities from Weissenstadt, Germany - Sb_50d_c_BC metaG (SPAdes) (version 2) | ecosystem: Environmental > Terrestrial > Soil > Wetlands > Peat | place: Germany...
CTACGTAGACCACCCGAGTCCGCGGATCGAGCTGATGGGCGACCTCGTGGACATTGTCGGCCGTGGGGAGGCCTGAGCCGATGTCGATCAGCTGCTCGATGCTGACCTCGCCGACCAGGTAGCGGACCACCCGGCCGAGCAGCGCGCGCTGGGCCCCGCACGCCGAGCTGCACGGTGGGCAGTGACCCGATGATCTGATCACCAATGGTGCGGTCGGCGGCGAAATTGTCCTTTCCGCCGAGCAGGTAGTCATAGACCCGGGAGATGTGCGGCTTCGACGGATCGAGCGCGCCGCGATCAAATGGATCGAATGCGCCGCGATCGGACGGATCTAAGGTGCTTGACGGGGATTCTCGATCATGCACCGCCCTATCTTACGAGAGTCACCCGACACCAGGCGCGATGGTGGTCCCCGTTTGCGGCGCTTTCGCTGCCGAGTCCCTGAGTACCAGCTTCATCGGCTCGCGGACCAGCACGTCGCGGGCCGGGCCAGCATCGACGCGATCGATGAGCGCGTCCACCGCCGCGCTGCCGAGCTCGGCAAGGGGCATGGCGACGCTGGTCACCGGGACGTCGAGGAACGCCAGGCACTCGTCCTCGTCGAAGCTCACCAGCGACATCGCGCCAGGCACTGGCACGCCGGCCTGACGCAGCGCGGCCATCACCCCGAAGAGCTGATTGAGGCTGCCGACGCCGCAAGCGGTCGGCCTGGGCCGACGGCGCAGCAGCTGATTGGCGGCATCCCAGCCGCCCTCCTCGGTCGCCGCGGTATGAATCACGGCGAGACTGATCCCGCGGGCGGCGCAGATCCGGCGGGCCGCGGATACCCGGCGGTGTACCGTGTCCACCTCGGGGGATCCGTCGATGAGCGCGATGGCGCGGTGCCCGAGGCCGGCCAGGTGATCCACGAATATCCGGACCGCACCTGGCTCGTCCATGACCACGTTGTTCCCGCGCCGCGGCCCGCGGCGATTCACATAGACATGCGGGGCGATCCGGACGCCGTCCGCGTGCTCTTCGACCCGCAAGGCCGTGGCGATGAGCAGGCCATCAGCCCGGCTTTCCTCGACCAGGTAGCGGTAGCTGCCTGGCGGCTTCGGGTCGTCAGTCGGCTCCTCCATGATCATGACGACGTAGCCGCGCTCGGCCGCCCGCTGCAGCGCCCCCCGCTGCAGCCGCACCCAGATCGGGTTGCGCAGCAGCGGCACGACGAAGGCGAACGCCCCGGTCCTGCGTCGCTTCAGCGCCCGCGCCAGCGCGTTGGGGCGATAGCCCTGCTGCCGGGCGGTGCGCAGGATCTGCTCGTAGATCTCTGGCCGGACCGACTGCGCCGGATCCCCGTTGAGCACCCTGGACACGGTCGAGGTATGGACGCCGACCGCCTGGGCGATGTCCACTAGGCGGGATGCCCGGCGCTGACCGCCAGCCGAGCCAGCGGCCGCGCGCCTGGACGGCTGCGGGGCCGCCCTGGCTGCCGGAACCGACGGCTCCGCACCGCTCATCCGATTTCGATCGTCCGACAACTGCCCATCACCTTGTGCGCAATCACGCAGTAACGCCACCGTCGATCATCAGCACCGCGCCGTGGGCGTAGCTTGCGCCGTCCGAGGCAAGGAAGGCCACGGCGTTCGCTATCTCATCGGGTGTGCCGATCCGGCCCGCTGGAGTGCTTGAGTCGAACCGTGCCATCGCCGCGTCGTCGTACCTGATCCAGTCGGCCATCTCGGTATCGATCAGGCCGGGGCAGACGCAGTTCACCCGGACGCCGTCGGGCCCGTGGTCGATGGCCAGGCTCCTGGTCAGCAGGACCAGCCCGCCCTTGGACGCGCAGTACGCGGCACGACGGTGGCCGCCACGCACCCCGGCGGTCGAGGCGACGTTCACGATACAGCCATCGCGGGCGGCAATCATGGCCGGCAGGAATTCCCGGCAGGTCAGGAACGGGCCCTTCAGGTTCGTGTCGACAATCCGGTCCCACTCGGCCTCGTCCAGCTCGGTAAGGCGCTGAATGCTGAACGCGCCAGCGGCGTTGACCAGCAGCCATGGCGCCCCCAGGTCGTGCCTGATCCGCTCGGCGACCTCGTGCACGGACTCCGGGTCGCGCACGTCCGCCTCGTAGCCACGGGCCGCGGGAAGCTCGCCGGCCAGGCTCTTCAGGTCATCCGCGCGGACATCGAGGCACGCGACCGCGAACCCGTCGGCGGCCAGCCGCCGGCAGATCGCCGCGCCGATCCCCCCGGCCGCACCGGTCACGACGGCGATCGGTGACCGGGCCTGTTCGCTGGCTGGCGGGTTCACACGACCTCCGCAATACTCCGGGTCAGCAAGATCGCGGCGCAGAAGGACCGGTAAACGGCGAGCGGATCCTCGCCGGTGAACCGCAGCTCGCGCGAGCCGGTCCGCTCGACGCCGCGCACCCAGCTGGCCGCCTCGGCGATGTCGGTGGTGCGGACCGAGATCTCCAGCGTGGCTGAGCCAAGCGGCGGGGGCTTCGCGGCGGCCGCTGCCGCGATGGCCCGTTCGGCCGTCGCGCGGATCAGCCCGCAGGCGGCGTCGGGATGCATGCTGTGCGCGGCCAGCCGGCTGACCGACTCCTTGACGACCGCGCTGTGCACGCCGGGAATCAGGGCCGCAGTCTCCTCGCACGCGGAGCGGTCACCGGTAACCAGCACGACCGGCACGCCGTAATGGGCTGCCACCAGCGCGTTGATGCCGGCCTCCCCGGTCACCACGCCGTCCAGCCTGGCTTCCATCACGGCGCGCGGGTTGTAGGTGTGCGACAGGCCGGCCGGAGCGCCCACCGAACCGTGATAGGAGATGAACAGCACCGCGTCGAAGCTGCCGTCCAGTCCCTGCATCATGTACAGCGGCTTGTGGCTGCCGGAGATGTAGGACGCGCCGCCAGCCAGTTCGGCGGGCGGCAGGTTGCGCATCGTCGAGTGCGAGTCATTGACGACGATCTCGGTTGCCCCGCCGGTGAGTGCGCCACCGATGGCGGCGTTCACCTCGGCCAGCAGCAGCTTCCGCCCGGCCGCCGCCTCGGGCCCGTCGCCGACGCACTGCTCCCAGTCGACCACGCCGGCGGTCCCCTCCATGTCGCTGGACAGGAATACCTTCATATCTGCCGTCTCTCCTGAATCCGGAAGCTGTCGTCGTCGGCGGTCAGCACGCCGTAGGTCGAGCCTGCCTTGGTCGAGGCGCCGCCGTGCCGCCCATCCGGAGTCAGGCAGAGGGCCTGGAGCGGCGAACGGAACTCATCGGGCAGATCCAGGGTCTGCGCCAGGGCAGTGGCGCAGGCGTCCTGCGGATCAGACCCGGCCTGCAGCGCGAGCAGGACGGCGCGGGCCGTGCAGGCCCTGATCGCCAGCTCGCCCCGGCCGGTGCAGGCAGCGGCCCCGACCCGGTTGTCGCAGTAATTACCCGCGCCGATCAGGGCCGAGTCACCCACCCGGCCCGGGTATTTCCACGGATACCCGCTGGTGCTCACCCCGGCGGCCAGGTTCCCCGCGGCATCGAGGGCGAGGACGTTGGTGGTGCCCCAGGGACCGGACGGCGGGGCCATCGCGGCCAGCCGCTGCAGCACGTGCCGCCGGTAGGCGGCCTCTCCTGGTCCGTGCGTCGTCTCGGCCGCGGTCAGGCCGGACGGCTCAAGGCCGTCCAGCCACATCTGCCTGGCCTCGTCGGTGAGCGTCCGGCCGCGCGCGATGCCGACCTCGTCAGCGAAGCGCTCCGCGCCGGCCCCGACCAGCAGCAGATGCTGCGGCAGTCGCTCGCAGACAGCCCGGGCGATCGAGATCGGGTGCGGGAAGCCGGTCACCGCGGCGACCGCGCCGGCCCGCTGGGTCGCGCCGTCCATGATCGAGGCGTCGAGTTCTACCTCGCCGAGCAGATTCGGCAGCCCCCCGACGCCCACGTAATGGTCGGCCTCATTCGCCTCAGCCACCTTGATGGCGGCTTCCACGGCATCCATGGCGCTGGCTCCGGCTCGCAGCAGGGCCATCCCGGCCGCCAGGCCGACCTCAGCACGCTCGCTGGCGATCATTACCGGTGTGATGGCTACGCCCCCTTCTCGCGCTGGCGCGGCACGCTCGCGGGCATGGCCGCGAAGGCAAAGTGGCACGCCGCCAGGTGTCCCTGGTCGCCGGACGCGGCGGCCAGGGCCGGGTCCTCGCGCTCGCAGCGGTCCTGCGCGATCGGGCAGCGGGTACGGAACCGGCAGCCGGTCGGTATCCGCAGCGCGCTCGGCGGGTCACCGGCCACGGCAGGCGCGTTGTCCGCACTGCCCGCGGCATCGTCGGACAGCCTGGGAATGGCGGCGAGCAGCCCCTGGGTGTACGGGTGCCGAGGGTCGCTGAAGAGCTGCTCGGTCGGCGCGACCTCGACAATGCGGCCCAGGTACATGACCGCGACCCGATCACACAGGTGCCGCACCACGGCCAGGTTGTGCGAGATCAGCAGCAGGGTGAGCCCGAGCTCGGCGCGCAGGTCGCGGAGCAGATTCAAGATGGTCGCCTGGACGCTGACGTCGAGCGCCGACACCGGCTCGTCGGCAAGCAGCACGTCGGGTCGCAGCGCAAGCGCCCTGGCGATCGCCACCCGCTGGCGCTGACCGCCGGAGAACTGCCTGGGGTGAGCGCGCAGCGCGTCCTCGCCAAGCCCGACCAGCTCAAGCAGCTCCTTGCAGTAGCTCCGCACCTGGCCGGCCGGCACCACATGATGGACCTGCACCAGCTCGCGCAGCATGCTGCCCACGGTGAGCCTGGGATTGAGCGAGGAGTAGGGATCCTGGAAGACCATCTGGATCCGCCGCTGATCGGCTCGCGACCGGCGGGCGGGCAGGGTCCTGCCGTCGAAGCAGATCTGACCGCCATCGATGCGGCGCAGGCCGGCCAGCGCCAGGGCGAAGGTCGACTTGCCTGACCCGGACTCGCCGACCAGCGCCAGCGCCTCCCCGCGCCCGAGTGCCAGATCGACTCCGTCCACCGCGCGCAGCATTCGCTGCTCATGCCGGATCCGGGCCGCGAGCGGCGACCCCACCGGGAAGGTCACCGACATGTTTCGCGCGGACAGCAGCGGCCCGGCCTCGCCGGTCGCGCCGGGCGACGTGCTCGCTGAAAAGGCTGAGGTTCCTGGCGTGCCCAGCTTTCCCGCGGGCGGAACCAGCGCGTCGCTCATCGCCGGACCCGATCGGCGGCGGCCGCCTCCTGGCAGCGCTCGTAATGCAGGCAGGCGGTGGACCGCCCGCCGGGCAGCGGCCGCAATGGTGTCGCGCTCACCCGGCAGTCCTCCTCAGCGAACTCGCAGCGGGGATGAAAGCGGCATCCGGACGGCGGACTGATCAGGCTGGGCGGTGATCCGGGAATCGGCACCAGCGACTCGCGCACGTACTCGAAATCGGGGGCCGAGCGGACCAGCCCGAGCGTGTAGGGATGCCGGGGATCGAGCAGTACCTCGCGCACCTCACCGCGCTCGACCAGTTCCCCGCCGTACATCACGGCGACTCGCTGGCAGACCTGGGCGACGACCGGCAGGTCGTGCGTCACGAAGATCAGGCTGACGCCCGACTCCCGGCACAGCTGAGCAAGCAGCCGCAGGATCTGGTCCTGGATCGTGACGTCAAGCGCGGTGGTCGGCTCGTCGCAGAGGATGATCTCAGGATCGCAGGAGAGCGCGATGGCGATCATTACCCGCTGCCGCATGCCGCCGGAGAACTCGTGCGGATAGGCGCGGAACCGCCGCTCCGGGTCGGGGATGCCGACCCGCCGCATCAGCTCGAGCGCCCGCTGCGCCGCCCTGGCCTTGTTATAGCCAAGGTGCACCTGCGGGCCCTCGGCGATCTGACGTCCCACCCGCATCACCGGATTGAGCGCGCTCATCGGCTCCTGGAAGATCATGGACATCTTCGGGCCGCGGATCCGGTTGAGGTCGGTGTTGCCGAGCGGCACCAGGTTGACGCCGTCAAGCAGGATCTCACCCGAGGTGACCCTGGCTTCGGCTGGCAGCACCCCGAGGATCGCCCGCAGCGTCATGCTCTTGCCCGACCCGGACTCCCCGACCAGGCCGAGTGCCTCGCCGCTGGCCACCTCAAGCGATACCCCGTCGACCGCCCGGACGGTGCCGCGGCGGGTGGCGATCTGCACGTGCAGATCGCGGACGGCCAGGATCGGGTCGGTCATGACTGGCCTGGCCTGATCAGGTCGGCGAGCCCGTCGCCGATCAGCGAGAGTCCCAGGCCGACCACCACCACGGCCAGGCCGGGGATGGTCGTGAGCTGCCAGTGCGTGGTCAGGAAGTTCTGGCCGTCGTTGATCATGGATCCCAGGTCCGGTGTCGGTGGCGGGACGCCAAGGCCGAAATAACCGAGCGTGACGATGGCCAGGATGTCCTGCACAATGTCGGACATCGCGTAGATGATCGCCTGGGTGATCACGTTGGGCAGCAGGTGGCGGCCCATGATGCGCAGGCTCGACAGGCCGCCGGACTGGGCCGCGACCACGTAATCCTGCCGCTTGGCCACCAGGATCTCGCCGCGGATGATCCGCGCGTAGGAGACCCAGCCCACCAGGGTGATCGCGATGATGATGCTGCGCACGCCCGGGCCGAGCACGAAGACCAGCGCGATGACCAGCACGTAGAACGGGAACGCGACCACGATGTCGACCAGTCGCATGATGACGATGTCCACCCAGCCGCCGAAGTAGCCGGCCAGGGAGCCAAGGATCGTCCCGAGCGTGAACGGGAACAGCACGGCCAGGCAGCCGACCGCCAGGTCGAGCCGGAGGCCGTAGAGCAGCCGGGCGAAGATGTCCCGGCCGAGCTGGTCGGTGCCGAGCAGGTGCTGCGAGCTTGGCCCGAGCAGCGTGGCGTTGAGGTTCAGCGCGATCGGGTTGTACGAGGCGAGCAGCGGCGCGGAGAGCGCGGTAGCGATGATCAGGCCCATGATCACGATGCCCGCCATCAGCGCTGGCTGGCGGTACCAGCGGCGGGCCTGACGCGGCTGCGCCGCCCGGTCGGCTGGCAGCACCTCGAGGTCGGCCAGCGCGCTGCCGCCTGGCACGATGAACTGCTCTCCGGACAGGCTCACCGGTCGAACCGCACTCTCGGGTCGAGCGCGGCATATGCCATGTCAGCCAGCAGGTTGACCAGCACCACCATGATGCCGAAGACGAGGGTGACCCCCTGCACGACGGGGAAGTCCCGCTCGAAGATCGAGTTAAGCATCAGCTGGCCGATGCCCGGGATCGCGAAAACGTTCTCGATGATCACCGTGCCGCCGACCAGGAAGCCGATGTTGATGCCGAGCACCGTGACCGCCGGGATGACCGCGTTGCGCAGCACGTGCCGCAGGAACAGCCGCTGGGCGGGCAGGCCTTTGGACCTGGCGGTGGTGATGTACTCGGCGCCGAGGACGTTGAGCATGCTGGCCCGCAGGCTGCGGATGACCACCGGCGCCAGCGCGATCGCGACGGTCAGCGCCGGCAGGAACATGGCATGCAGGTGGCCGGCCACGCCCGTGCCGTAGCCGCTGACCGGAAACAGCCTGAACTTGATGGCGAACAGGTAGATCAGCAAGATCCCGAGCCAGAACGGCGGCATGCCCAGACCGAGCAGCGGGACTGCCCGGACAACCTGATCCCGGATGCCGTCCTTGCGGCTGGCCGCGATCATCGCGAGCGGCACGCTGATCAGCACGGCGAGTACCGCGGCGTAGATGATCAGCCACAAGGTGGCCGGCAGCCGGGCGGTGATGATACCGGCGGCCGGAACACCGTAGAACAGGCTCTGCCCGAGATTGCCATGCAGCAGCCGGTCCATAAATAGCCAGTACTGACTGACCAGCGGCCGGTTCAGGCCCCATTCGGAGTGCAGGATGGCAATGGCCTGCGGCGTCGCGTGGATGCCCAGAATGGTCCTGGCCGGGTCACCGGGAATCAGGTGGATCATGAAGAATACGATGATCGTGATTCCGACGGCCACCGGTACCAGCATCAGCAGGCGCTGGAATACGAAGGTCATCCGCCCCAAGGGACGTTCACCATCCTCGCCAGGGCGTCGGCGGCCGCTGCCGCCGACGCCCGTGCCCGGACCCTACGGTCACTTGCTGAGCCAGACGTTCTCCATGTGCATGTTGCCGAGCGGCGTCACGAAGAAGCCGTGCACATTGCTGGTCGTAGCGTATGGGTACGGCGAGTAGTAGAGGAAGGCCATGAAAGCGTCGGCCGCCGACTGCGCCTGGACGACGTTGTAGAGCACCTGCCGCTGGGCTGGCACGGTGGTCACCTCGGCCGCGTGCGTGTCCTTGACCACCGTCGGGTTGTCGTAGGACGTGAAGAACGACTTCGCTCCCGACTTCGGGTCGACGGCGAAGGTGGCCAGCTCGTCCGGGTCGGGGATGTCCATCGTCCACAGCGTGAGCGACATGTCGTACTTCTGATTCTGGAAGTCGGTGTTGGCCGTGTTCGGGTCAAGCTGCTGGATGTTGACCTTGATGCCCAGCGGCTTGAGCTCGGACTGGATGATCGTGGAGATGGTCAGGTAGTCGGAGTTACCGGACGGGATCAGGATCGTCGTGCTGAACCCGTGCGGCACGCTGGACTTGGCCATCTCCGCCTTCGCCGCGGCCGTGCTGAGCTGCAGGCCAGGAGTGGCCGCCTGGTAGAACGGCACCTGCGGCGGGAACAGCGAGTTCGCTGGCTTGCCGTTGCCGAAGAGCACGGCCTTGACCAGGGCCTCCCGGTTGATGGCCAGCGAGATGGCGCGGCGGACATGCACGTCCTGGAACGGCTTGACCAGCTCGTTGAAGGCGAGGTAGTTGGTCTGGGTCGAGGGGAACAGGAACATGTTGACCCCCGGAGTGGACTTCAGGCTGGCCACCGTGGACCAGGCCGGGGTCTGGTCGATCTGAGCCTGGCCGCCCTTGAGCTGCAGTTCCCTGGTGTTGTCACTCGGGACGTCGGTCCAGGTGACGCTGTTCAGGTAGGGCAGCCCCTTCTGCCAGTAGTAGGGGTTGCGCACCAGCTTGAGTGCCTGGCCCTTGTGCCAGTAGTCCCACATGAACGGCCCGGTACCGATCGGGTGCGTATAGAACTGAGTCTCGGTCTGGCCGTCGTAGTTGTTCGGGACGATCCCGTTCGCGAAGATCGACAGGTCGGCGAGCAAGGGCGCCCAGGGGAACTTGAGGTGGATGACCACTGTCTGCGGCGACGGGTCGTCCACCGAGGCGATGGCCGAGTCCAGGTAGGCCCAGCCCTGCGTCGCCTTGCGGTTCTGGTCGATCGAGAACTTCACGTCGGCCGAGGTCATCGGCTTGCCGTTGGAGAACTTGACGCCCGGCCTGAGCGTGAACGTGTAGGTCTTCTTGTCCGCCGACATCGTGTAGCTGGTGGCGAGCCAGGGCATCACGCCCTTGCCGTCGTTGGTCACCGTGTAGAGCGGCTGGAAAATCTGCTCGAAGATCCAGATCGAGTTGTTGTCGAACACGGTGGTGTTGTTCATGGACTGCGCGTCCTGAACGGCCGCGAAGATGAGGTTGCCGCCGTGCACGGGCCCGCCCCCGCCCCCGCCCCCGGTCCCGCCGGAGGAACTGGTCCCTGATGAGCAGCCGGCCAGAACCACGAGGGCGCCGACCGTGATCAGGGTCTTTGCTGCAGTGAATCGATGTGTCACAGAAGCTCCCTGTGTGTCCCGCGGTCGCAGCCGACCGCACGCGACGAGAGGCCACGCCGCCCTCGCTAGGCAGAACAAACCTTTGTTCCAGCTAATCTGACGGTAAAGCGGCGAGATGTAAATACCAGGCGATACATAGACCGATGACGTTACGGTGTTGTAACGTTGCACGCCGTGCGATACCTGGTACTCGGCTGCGGTGCGATCGGCGGCACCGTCGCCGCCGGCCTGGTGCGTGACGGCCACGATGTCGTAGTCAGCGACGCCAGCCAGGACGTGGTCAGGGCGATCAGCGCACACGGGATCAGGATCGAGGGCCCGATCGAGAACCTGACCGTGGCGGTTCAGGCGGTGGCGCCTGATGACCTGCCGCCCGTGCTTGACTGCCCGGTGCTGATCGCGGTCAAGGCGCACCACACGGCCGCGGCTGCCGCGGTCCTGGCCGGCCGTCTGCACGGTGACGGCTACGTCGTCTCGCTGCAGAACGGGCTGAACGCGGAACTGCTCGCCGGCGCCGTAGGCCGGGAGCGGGTGGTCGAGGCGTGCGTCAACTTCGGCGCCGACGTGCTCAAGCCAGGCGTGGTGCTGCGCGGCAACCGGGCCACCTTCGTCGTCGGCGAGCTAGACGGACGGATCAGCGACCGGGTCAGCTCGCTCGCCGCCGACATCACCGATGCGCAGGTCACCGACAACGTCCTCGGTTACCTCTGGGCGAAGGAGGCGTACGGCGCGATGCTGGCCGCGACCGCGGTCAGCGATCTGTCCATCGCCGACGTGCTCGACGACCCAGGATTCGCGCCGCTGTTGCTCGCGCTCGCCAGGCAGGTGCTGGCGCAGGCGCCGGTGCGGACGGTACCCCTTGACGGGTTCGACCCGGCGGACCTGGACGGTTCGCTGACCCGGCTGGCTGAATTCAACCGGCGCTCGGCGAAGACTCACTCCGGGATCTACCGCGACCTGGCGGTGCTGCACCGGCCGACCGAAGTGCCTGCGATCCTCGGTGGCCTGGACGGCTCCCTGATCCGCCGGGTAGTCGAGTTGGTTCAGGCAATCGAGCAGGGTGAGCGAATTTGTTCGCGATCAAATCTTGACCTGCTCGCCGCCTACGAGCGGCTGGAGCGCCTCGGCCGGCCGCTCAACGCGGTCGCGGCCGTGATCGGCGCACCGGATCGCGCTGCCGCCGGGCCGCTGGCCGGGCAGCCGGTCGCGGTCAAGGACGTCATCGCGATCGCCGGCGTCCCCACCAGGTGCGGCAGCCCGGCCAGCGATCCCGAGCCGGCCAGCGCCGATGCGATCCTGGTGCGGCGCCTGCGAGCGGCCGGAGCCGAGGTGTTCGCGGCCAGCCAGTGCCTGGAGTACGCGGCCGGGTTCGCGCACCCGGAGATCGGTGACACCCGCAATCCCCGCGACCCGTCGCGCACCTCAGGCGGGTCGTCCGGCGGCTCGGCGGCGCTGGTCGCGGCCGGGGTGTGCGACCTCGCGGTCGGCACGGATACCGGCGGGTCGATCCGGATTCCGGCCGCCTACTGCGGGATCGTCGGGCTCAAGCCCAGCTACGGGCTGCTCCCGCTGGACGGGGTATTCCCGCTGTCTCCGCGCTGCGACCACGCCGGGACGCTGACCGCCACCGTGGCCGGTGCCGCCGACCTGCTTGCCGTGCTGGCCGGCCAGCAGCTGCCGACTGACCAGCACACGCCAGGCACCTTCACGGTGGGCGTGCTGGCCGCCCAGCTGTCCGACCCGTCGGTCACTGCTGACGTCGCAGCCGCGGTCACCGCCGCCATAGCCGCGCTGGCCGACGCGGGCTGGGACGTCAGGGAGCTGTCCGCGCCGTGGCTGGACCAGCTCGCCAGGTGGGAGCAGACCCTCGCCATGATCGTGGCCAGGGAGGCCTATGGCGTGCACCAGCACCTGGACACCAGCCGATACTGCGACGGCACCAGGGCGCTGCTCGCGTTCGGCGGGTCGGTCAGCGATGCGGTGTTCGCCCGCGCGCTCGACGAGCAAGCTGAGCTTGCGGCCGCCGTGGCGGCGAGCCTGGCGGGCGTGGATGTGCTGGCCGGGCCCACGGTCGGCTACCAGGCTCCGGAGCAGGACCCGCCGTTCGGCCTGGGCGACGACAACGCTGAGGGCCGGTTCACCGGGCCGTACAACCTCACCGGACATCCCGCCGTGTCGCTGCCCGTGCCGACGCCAGGTCTGCCGGTGGGCCTGCAGCTCGCCGGGCGGCCCGGCGCGGACCTGACCCTGCTCCGGGTGGCTGAGGCGGCTGAGCGCCTGATCAACCCGCAAGTCACGGATGCGGCGGCGGGCCGCGTCCCCGTGCTGGAAGGCTGACCGATGCCACCGACCGTGCAGCGTCGCATGCTTGACCTCGCCGGGCTTGAGGTTCCCGTGGTCGAGCTGACCGGAGCGAGCGACGGCCCGCGGCTCACGGTGCTCGCCGGGGTGCATGGCTGCGAGTACGCGCCGATGGCCGCCGTGCGCGAGTGGACCCGCGGCCTGGAAACCCGGGAGCTTCGCGGCAGCATCCGCGCGGTCCCGGTGCTCAACCTGCCTGCGTTCCGGGCCAGGACCCCGTTCGTGGTTCCCGACGACGGCAAGAACCTCAACCGGTGTTTTCCCGGCGACCCGGCAGGCACGCTGGCCGACCGGCTTGCCCACGCCGCGTTCACGCGGCTGATCGCCGACTCCGACGCGCTGATCGACGCGCACGCTGGTGATCTTGTCGAGGCACTCGAGCCGTTCGCTCTCTACGACGCCGGACGGAGCGAGGCCAGGGCGCGCGAGCTGGCAGCCGGCTACGGCGTCGGCTACGTGATCAGGCAGGAACCCGGGCCAGATCGGGCCGTAGCCGGGACGACCAGCGCGGCGGCCGCTGAGGTCGGCATCCCGGCCATCATCGCCGAGGCCGGCGGCTGCGGCCTGGTCGAGCGGGCCGCCGTCGAAACGCACCTGCGCGGGCTTGACCGGGTGCTTGCGCTGCTCGGCATGACCGACGACCAGGTGCCCGCCGGCGGCAGGATCAGGCCGCCGACGGAGCTCAGCCGCTTCATCTGGTTGCGCTGCGAGCACGCGGGCTGGTGGGAGCCTGCGGTCAAGCCCGGCGAGGCGGTCACCGCGGGCCAGCTGCTCGGGATGGTCAGCAGCCTCGACGGCGCCGAGGTCCTGCAGGCGATCACGGCACCGGCCGCCGGGGTCCTGATCTTCATCACCAGCTCCCCCGCCGTAGCCGCCGACGGCCTCCTGCTCGGCCTAGGCGCCAGCTAGATATACACGTCCCGCCCGGGGGGTTGGGGTTTGGCCTTGGTGGTGTCGCCATCTTGACCTAACTCCGCTCGGACAGCATCGATATGCCTGATGAGTGCTCTGGCCGATGGAAACGGTCTGTCACCGCACCCTTTGCAGAGGTAGCGGTCAGGGGTTCGCCTCGGTGGCCGGTAAACCGGCTCGACCGTCAGTGGCGGCAGGTAGGTCATGGTCTGTGCTCTCCCCCTCTTGGGCAGGCAGTTCCGCTCGCTCCATGAGTAATCGTAGTCAATCGTGGTGCAGCGCGATAGATCATGCTGCCTCTTGGTTCAGCACGATGACGCAGGGCACACTACGCTGATGATCGACTTCGGGGCACCCGAGCCGCTGTACCGTCAGGTCGCTGACCTGCTACGGCAGCGCATCGAATCGGGTGAGTACCCACCCCGGACAGCGATCCCGTCAATCGTGAAGCTGACGGCCGAGCTTGGGGTGGCTGAGGTTACGGTGCGCAAGGCACTCGACATGCTCAAGCGCGAGGGACTGCTGATCACCACGCCAGGACGTGGCACGTTCGTAGCGCAGCACTGACCAGGACGGGGGCCGTACGTCTCTGAGGCTCCGGAGCCCTAGCCCAGGGATGCCCCCTGGAGACCCCTTCTCAAAGACCCAGGAGCGGCGAACACCCCTCCCCCAGCTGAGCCGCACCGACGCCCGCGCCGACGCAGGCGCCGACGCAGGCGCCGTCATCGCGGGGTTTGGTGTGGGATGACGGGTGGCCGGTCGAGGTCGCGGAGGCTGGCGCGGACCTGGTCGGCTTCGGGGGCGCCGAGCCGGGTGTAGAGGGTCAGCGCGTGCTGCCAGTGGCGGCGGGCCTGGCCGGGGTCTCCGGCGGCGAGGCAGGCCTGGCCGAGGCCGTGGCAGGCGCGGGCCTGCTGGTCCTTGTCGCCGGTCCGGCGGGCCAGGGCGAGCGCGGTGGCGTGCTCGGTGCGGGCGGGGCCAGTCTGGCCGTCGCCCAGGAGCGCCTCGCCTAGGCCGTTGAGCGCCCGGGCTTCATCGGCCCGGTCGCCGGTCTGGCGGAGCAGGGCCAGGGCGTGGCGGAAGTGGCGGGTGGCCTGCGGGTAGCGGCCTTGCCGCAGGTCGACCTCGCCCAGGCTGGCCAGGGCGTAGGCCTCGTTGACTCGCTCGCCGGCCTGGCGGAACAGGGCCAGCGCCTCCTGGAAGTGCACGCTGGCCTGACAGTAGCGGCCTTGGCGCAGGTCCACCTCGCCCAGGCGGGCCAGGGCGACGGCTTCCCCGGCCCGGTCGCCGATCGCGCGGAACAGGGCCAGGACCTGCCGCTGGCGGCGGGCGGCCTGGGGGTAGCGGCCCTGCTGAGCTTCGATGAGGGCGAGGTTCCCCAGCGCCCGTGCTTCCCCCGCCTGGTCACCGGCCGCGCGGTACAGCGCCAGGGCCTGCCGGAAGTGGCTGGTTGCCTGCGGGTAGCGGCCCTGGCGCAGGTCCACATCGCCCAGCCTGGTCAGCGCCTGGGCTTCGGCGGCCTGGTCGCCGCAGCGGCGGGCGGCCCGGCGGGCGCAGCCGTGGATGGTGATGGCCTCGGCGTAGCAGCCGGTGGTGTACAGGTAATGGGCCAGGGTCGCCGAGAGCCGGGTGGCGTGGCCAGGCCAGCCGTCGGCAGCGTGCGCGGCCACCGCGACCAGGACGGCCCGGTGGCCATCGAGCCAGGCCCGCGCGGCGGCCGGGTCGGTCACCGGCGGCGCGGGGGTGTCCGGGGCGGGGACGCGCGGCCAGTGGTGGCCCTCGGCCGGGTAAAGGGTGTCCATCGCGGCGGCTGCGGTGTGCAGGTAATGGTCGAGCAGCCGGGTCAGCGCCGCCCGGCAGTCCTCCTCGCCGTCGTCGGCGGCGGCCAGCTCGGCGGCGTAGCCGCGCAGCAGGTCGTGCATCCCGTACCGGCCCGGGCCGGCCGGGTGGACCAGGTAGGCGCGGGCCAGCCGCCCTAGCAGCCGGCCGGCCGCGGCCACGGCCGGGCTGGCGGTCAGCGCTGCGGCGGCGTAGGCGTCCAGGTCGGCGCCCGGGTGCAGGCCGGCCAGCCGGAACACCCGGGCGGCGGCAGGATCGAGGTGCCGGTAGGACCAGGAGAACGCAGCCCGCACTGCGGTGGCGGGATCCCCGCCAGCGTCCGGCAAGTCCTGGGGGGCGTGGGGCGGATCGGGCCTGACAATTGTGAACTCGGCTAGCGGCCTGTGCCTGGACGCCGACAACAACCACATCAACACCCCGGGGGACACGGTCCAGCTATGGTTCTGCTGGGGCGGCGCCAACCAGCAGTGGAAAGTCGTGCCGATTGACGGCTCCGCGATGGAAGAGGTCGTGAACATCGCCAGCGGCATGTGCCTGGACGCCGATCCAGCCGGCATCGGCACCAACGGCGATACCGTCCGGATGGAGCCATGCACAGGGGCCGCCAACCAGCTATGGCACTTTGAATATCTCTGAATAGCCACACGTAGCCATGACGGCACTCAAGGGGCCAGACCCATGCTTCGGGCTCTGCGAGTCCCGCCCTCGAACCTGACCGATCTCGGAGGCGACTCGCACCGCGGGCCAGCCGGTCGACGTATGGCGACGGTGCCGCGCGTCAGCTGGCTGTCCCGTTCGCGCGATGTCCGCATGCGACGCCGGGGCTCAGCAGGACCACGAAGAGTTGACCTGAACCGGGTCGGCCGGACCCGTCCAGGTCAACTCTGCGTTCCGATGGCCACGGCGCGTGCAGGTCGCCAACTATGCGATCCGCCGGGACGCGGACCGCTCAGACGTTGACCTTGTGCCAGCTGCGCCCGGCGTCGGTCGTGCGCAGTAGCAGCCCAGTGACCCCGCCTCTGCTCAGTCGGCCGAGCACGACCCAGCCCACCGTCGCGCTGACGTAGGACAGGGAGTCCCAAGAGCCGCCCCGAGGGAAGAACGCCACTTGCTTCCAGGTCTTCCCGCCGTCCGCGGAGCGACCGATCCAGCTCGGTGCGCCAACGGTGGTATCGAAGTTGATCACCCTGGCATCGCCCGGTGGCACGGCGATCGCGCCGCCGTCACCGGTGACCGGCGCCTTGCGGCCCGCGAGGTGCTCGGTCTTGCCGCCGTCCGTGGACGCCATGACCTCGATCCCCTCCTCGGCCGTGTTGAACTCGGCGGTGTTGATGCACAGGAACCGCACTCGCGCGGGGCTGGCGGCCGCGATGCCGGCCAGCCCGTAATAAGCCCCCGCGCACGCGAACGGGTACATGTGCCAGTGTCTTCCGTCGGCGGTCGTCCATACGGCGCTGGCCGTGCCGAACCAGGCGGACCGTCCGAGCACGGCGAAGCCGCCCGACCAATTTTGCAGATAATAACCGGCGAAGGTGCCGACCCGCTTCCACGCGTTCGTGCCGACCGGCGTGGTGAACAGCTCAGATCCGATTCCGCCGCGGGCGGGCTCGACCACGGCATAGGCGCGGCCCGAGGAGGCAGCGATGTCCTCGACCCAGCCGCCGAGCGGAAGCTTCCGCCAGTGCGCGCCTCCGTCGCGGGTCACCCAGAGCCCGTAACCGTACAGCCAGCCGATGCGTGAGCTCGCGAACGTGACATCGGTCACCCAGGCACCATGACCCAGGCCCCGGTCCCCGACCGGGACATCGGGGCTGGCAATCCGGTGCCAGTGCACGCCGCCATCGGTCGTGCCTGCCAGCCGCGCCCTGCACACTTGCCCCAGCCCGCATGGCCCGGTGCCGAGCACGAAGCCCCTGGCAGGAGAGATGAAACCGGTCGACGCGGGCTGGAAGCCCGCCAGCCCGGCCACGTGCGCTGAACCGTCCGCCCGCAGGCTTGGCGGCAGCATCCGGCCGGTCAGCCCGTCCGCGCTCGCCGCGAGCGCGGACATGGACGCCAGCATCACGCCGACCGCTAATGCCGACACCGCTCGTCGTACGGTTGTCATCGTCATGCGCCTCCTCGACCGTGGTTGTCGGTCTCCCAGGCAGCCACACCGAAATAGACTTTCTTCTGCCTGTTGAGACGCCGCCGCGCCACAACCGGTTGTCATTCCACAATTGGCCCGGTCCTATTGCGGCACAGCGGAATTTCTGAGCCCGGAGTTACAGAATTATTGCCGCGAGTGATCAGAATCGCGCGCGGAGCTTGGCCGCGGCGGCGGTCATTGCCTATCTGGTCGCCCTCAAGCCCGCCAGGTCAGCCCTATCGGAGCTCACCATGACTGTCAGCACAAGGGCGACGCGGCCATTCGATCCCGAACAGCTGCTGACCGTCGAGGCCGCAGCCGAGCGCGAACATCGGTCGGTCTTCTCGCACCGGATGCGGGAGCGCTGATCTTTCCCGGGGCGACGGGTGAGTCGCCGGATAATGCCCGCTCACCGCCCCCTACCCCGGCCAGCTTGACCTGTCATTCTATGATCCATATATAACGCGAATACTGCAATGGGGCCTGGCTTGCCGTAACACCTGTGATTACACCGAGGCGGGCTTCGCGGCGGCGACCGGCTGAGCCGCACCGACGCCCGCGCCGGGGCCGTCGCCCTCGCTGATGCCGTACCGCGCGTATAGCCGCCGCAGCGGGCGCGGCGCCCACCAGTTGGTCCGGCCGAGCAGCCGCATCGCAGCGGGCACCAGCAGCACCCGTACGATGGCGGCGTCCACGATCAGCGCCACGATCATCCCGACGCCGAGCAGTTTGATGAACGTGATGCCCGAGATAGAGAACGCGCCGACCACGATCACCAGCAGCAGGGCTGCGCTGGTGATCACCCCGCCGGTCCGCTGCAGCCCGCTCGCGACGGCCGCGGTGTTGTCCCCGGTCACGTCGTAGCGCTCACGGATCCTGGACAGCGCAGAGCGCGAGCAGCACGACGACGGTCACCGCGAGGAAGATGGCCGGTTCTGCGCATCACCGTCGCGGCCAGCCGGTACCAGCCGTCGCTGGCCTCAGCTCGCGGCGGCCGGCCAACCGCGGCCCGCACCCGCAGCGCGTTCACCTTCGGCCCGGGCCACGGCCAGCAGCGCGGGCAGCACGGTCAGCGCCGCCAGCATGTCGACGGCTGCGGTGGCGACTCCGCCGTATCCCATCGACCGCAGGAACACGTCGGGGAACAGGGTGAGGCTGGCCAGCGCGAGCGCGACCGTCACGCCAGAGACCACGATGGTCCGCCCGGCCGTCGCCATCGTCCGAGCGAGCGCTTGCTCGACGGAGTCCTGCCGGTGCAATTCCTCGCGGAACCTGCCGACCATGAACAGCCCGTAGTCGATAGCCAGCCCGAGCCCCAGGATCGTGCTGATGTTGACCGCGTAACTCGACACCGGGATGCTACGGTCAGCGCCCGGCGGCCGCCGACTTCCGGGCCGCGCAAGGCCGGGAAAACGCTGGCCCGCTGGGTCGTCGTGACACCAGTGGGCGAAGTGACTCGGCTGACGCTGTTGCACCGAGGCCGTCTCGGAACCACGACTGGCTGAACAGCCACGGCGACGCCGTCGCTTTCGCTGATGCCGTACCGTGCGTGCAGCCTGCGCAGCGGCCGCGGCGCGTACCAGTTGGCTCGGTCGAACAGGCGCGACGTCGCCGCGATGCGAGAATGTGCCATCTGAATCGGCAAGATGACCACAGATAGGTCGGCAGATGAACCACAGCTATTTCGGCAAGCCAGCCACATCATACTCGGCAGATCAGCCAAAGCAGTTCGCCGCACCGACAGTGGCCGCCGAGCCCGCTTCCTCGAGTCCTACATCACCGATCTGATAAACCGCGACGTCCGGCAGCTCACCGACATCGAACGACCTGCCGACATGCGGCGCCTAGTCAACCTCGTGGCAGCATCAACTGCCTCGCTCGCGGTACCAGCGTCCATGGCCGACCGTCTGCAAGTTCCGGCCAGCACCGTCAAGCGCTACCTGGATTTGCTGGACCTGATCTTCGTTACTCGCCGCATCCCGGCCTGGTCGAGCAACCTCGCTACGCGAGCCGTCGCCACGCCGAAACTCGTGCTGACCGACTCCGGGCTAGCCGCTCACCTCACCGGAATGAGCCTCCGACGCGCCCGCCACCCCACCGCGCCGGTCGGACCGCTGATCGAGACCTTTGTGCTCGGCGAATTGTCACGCCAACTCGCGTTTGCCGATCAGCCAATCCGCCTCTACCACTACCGCGACCGGGACCACTACGAGGTAGATGCCGTGCTCGAATCCTCATCGGGCGAAGTGATCGCATGCGAGGTGAAGGCAGCCGAGACCGTCCGTTCCGAGGACTTCCGCGGCATACAGCGGCTAGCCAGACGACTTGGTGATCAGCTCCTGGCCGGGATTGTGCTCTATGCCGGCGGCCAGCCGCTGTCGTTTGGCGAACGGCTCCGTGCCTGGCCAATCTCGACCCTGTGGACTCTCGCCCCCAACGCGAGCGCTGCCTGACACCGACCGCGCCAAGCGCGCCCGCTGCCGGGCTGACCGGCCGTGCTGCTGACCGGCGCCACCGGTCTGGCCGGCCAGCGCCACGGCTGCGCGCCTGCCCGCCGGGTCGCTGTGACGACTCCGGCGGGCCCGATCTCGCCTGCAGTTACACGCGCGCGTGCTCCGCCACGGGCAGCGGCTCAGGCCGATCGCCATCTCCTTCGCTGATGCCATACCGTGCGTACAGCCGGCGCAGCGGCCGCGGCGCGTACCAGTTCGCCCGGCCGAGCATCCGCATCGTGGCGGGCACCAGCAGTACCCGCACGATGGTGGCGTCCACGATCAGCGCCACGATCATCCCGACGCCGAGCAGTTTGATGAACGTGATGCCCGAGATGGAGAACGCGCCGACCACGATCACCAGCAGCAGGGCTGCGCTGGTGATCACCCCGCCGGTCCGCTGCAGCCCGCTGGCCACCGCGGCGGTGTTGTCCCCGGTCAGGTCGTAGCGCTCCCTGATCCGGGACAGCAGGAACACCTCGTAGTCCATCGAGAGTCCGAAGATGATCGCGAGCATCAGGATCGGCATCGCCGGGTCGAGCGTCCCGGTGGGCGTGAACCCGAGCAGCCAGGACAGGTGTCCCTGCTGGAAGATCCAGACCACCACGCCGAACGTCGCCGACAGGGACAGCACGTTCATCACGATCGCCTTGACCGGCAGCACCACCGACCCGAACGCCAGGAACAGCAGCACGAAGGTGGCCGCTGCCATCACCAGCGCCATCCACGGCAGCACGGCGGAGAGACTGGCCAGTTCGTCGGCCAGCTGCGCGGTCTGCCCGCCGACCAGCGCGCTGGCGTCCGCAGGCAGGGTGACGGCGCGCGCCTGCTGCACGATTCGCCTGGCAGCCGCGGACATCGGATCAGCGCTATAACGAAGATCCACCCGGGCGATGTCGCCCCTGACGCCGGTCACCTGCGCGCCGGTCACCCCGGCAATCCTGGCCAGGGCGTCGACGTACGAGGTCAGCTCGGCACCGCGGGCCGGCGAACCGGCCACTGGGCCGCTTAACGTGACCAGGGACTCGATCGGCGAGGTCGCGCTGCCGGCGAAGTCCCGGCTCAGCGCCTGCGTGACCTGCCGGGGCGCCGCCGACGCGGGCAGCACCCTGGCGTCGGTGCCGCCCCACACGACCCGCAGGAACGGCGCGCCGAGGGTCAGCAGGATGACGATGATCACGGCTAGGTAGGCGACCGGCCTGCGCATCACGCTGCGGGCCAGTCGGTACCAGCCGCCAGTCGCCTCTGCGGCTGGTGCGCGGTGCACCGACCGCCGGATCCGGAGCGCGTTCACCCTGGGCCCGAGCACGGCGAGCAACGCGGGCAGGACGGTCAGGGCGGTCAGCATGTCGACCAGGACGGTCGCGACCCCGCCGTAGCCCATCGAGCGCAGGAACACTTCTGGGAACAGCATCAGGCTGGCCAGGGCCACGGCGACGGTCAGGCCGGAGGCGGCGACCGTGCGCCCGGCGGTGGCAATGGTACGGGCCAGGGCCGCCTCCACGGAGTCCTGGCGGTGCAGTTCCTCGCGGAACCTGCCGACCATGAACAGCCCGTAGTCGATGGCCAGGCCAAGCCCGAGGATCGTGGTGATGTTGATCGAGTAGATCGAGACCGGGGTACCGAGGGTGAGCAGCCGCAGTGCGGTGAACGAGCCGAGGATGCCGATGCCGCCGATCGCCAGCGGCAGGCTGGCCGCGGCCAGGCTGCCGAAGATCACCAGCAGCAGGATCAGCAGAATCGGCATGGACAGGCCCTCGGCCCGGCCGATGTCGCCGGTCACCTGCTTGTTGATCGCCGCCTCGGTCGGGATGAACCCGCCGACCTGCGTGCGCAGGCCCGGCACCGCGAGGCTGCTCTTGATCGCGTCGAAGTTCACGATCCTGGCCGCGTCGGTGCCGCCAGCAAGCTGGATCACGGCATAGGTCTGCCTGCCGCTCGCGCTGACGAACTGCGCCGAGTGAGTCGACCAGTAGGTCGCGTAGGACTCAACCCGGCCGCGCGGCAGGCTGGTCAGGGTCCTGGTCACCGCTGCCTGGTCGGCCGCGGACGCCGCGATCGGGGTCCTGGCCGAGTAGAGCACCACCACGTCGCCCGAGCCGCGACCGAATGTCCTCGCCGCCAGGTTGGTCTCCTGCTGGCTCTGGCTGCTCGGCGCGTTGAAGCCGCCCGCCGTCTGCAGCTTGGCGAACACCCCGGTTCCCCAGACGGCGGCGAAGATCAGGCCGATCCCGGCGATGGCCAGGACCAGGCGACGTCTGCGGTAAACGACGCGTCCCCAGGTCTCGAACATGTGATCCTCCTGGACTAGACTTGCTACGCGTATCACGATCGTGAACGCTGTAAACATTAACGATGTTAACTTGGCATACATAGTTCACGTATGTCAAGTGCGTTTACTCGGACGGCTATGGTCAGCGGAACGGCGGACCGGCGCTGGCCCGGGTGGCAGAAGGGATCGGACGATGGACGTCGACGTGGTCCAGGCACCGAGCCGGCGCGATCGCGTCCGGGCAGCGACCAGCCAGGAGATCGTGCAGACCGCCAGGAAGCTGCTGGTGGAGCAGGGCATCGCCGCCGTGTCGCTACGCGCGATCGCCCGCGAGATGGGGATGACCGCGCCCGCCCTCTACCGCTATTACGACAGCCACGAGGAACTGATCCGGCATGTCGTCGCCGACATCTTCACCGAGCTCGCCGGTTTCCTGCACACCGAGATTAAGGCGGCGGAGCGGGACTTCCTAGCAGGCGGCGACGCGGCAGGCGGCGGCCAGGCAGGCGGCGGCCAGGCAGCCAGCGGCCAGGCAGGCAGCGGCGCGGCAGCCAGCGGCCAGGCAGGCGGCGGCGCGGCAGCCAGCGACCGACGCGGCGACCTGATCGCCGTCCAGCTGATCGCGGCCTGCCGGGCATTCCGCGGCTGGGCGCTTGCGCATCAGCCCGAGTTCGGGCTGATCTTCGGCAGCCCGCTGCCCGGCCTCGACATGATGCATGCGGACCCGCTCGACGACTGCGGATACCGGTTCGGCCAGGTCTTCCTCGACCTGTTCGCCGAGCTGTGGCGGCGGTGGCCGTTCCCGGCGCCGGACGCGGACGAGCTTGACCCCTCGTTGCGCAGGCAGCTAGAGCACTATCACAACCTGGTCGGCGCGGACCTGCCGCTCGGCGTGCTGCAGACCTTCCTGCGCTGCTGGGTACAGCTCTACGGAACGGTCAGCCTGGAGGTATTCGGGCATCTGCGGTTCGCGCTTGATGACGCGGCGCCGCTGTTCGAGCTCATGCTCGCCGACCTGGCGGCGATGATCGGCCTGGAGTACCCGCTGCCCGGCGCGGAGCGCTCAGGCGACGACCGGCGCTGAGCCAGACTCTGCGGTCATCGGTCGGCCTGCCGCTGCCCAGTGCTGCATGCCGCCGGCCACATTGACGGCCTGCCAGCCTGCGCCGGCGAGTGCCTGCACCACCCGGGCCGAACGGTGCCCGGACCTGCAGATCACGTAGATCGTCTCGGCACGAGGGATCTCATCGCTGCGGACATTGAGCTGCCCGAGCGGTATGTGCACGGCACCAGGCACGTGGCCGGCCACCCATTCCGCGGGCTCCCGCACGTCGAGCAGCCAGGCGTCGTTAGGCACGTCGGCCGCTGGTACGTCGCGGACAGGCTGACCACCGGTCATCACTTTCTCCTCGCAAGCCGCAGCCTGGGCAAGGCAGCTGGGCAGCAGCCCGGACTTCGTGCTTGCGCCAGGCCTTCGGCGACAGGCTACCCAACCCGGTAAGCCCGAATCGACCAGTGCGGGCCGTCAGCGAAGGTCACTTGCGGCGGGCGGCGGGCTGGTAGCGCCAGATCAGGTAGTGGCCGCTATGCGACCCGACCACCCATGGCACCGACGCCATCAGGCGATAGCTCGGGTTCTGCCGCACGTCGTTCTCGATTGCCTGGTCGGTCGCCTTCGTGGTCGTCGTGAAGCCGATGATGACGAGCGCGAAGTAGTGGTGCCTGATCGCGGCGGCGTAGGCCGGGAGTCCGGTCAGGTGCTCCCTGGTCGTTCGGTCGTAATACTCGAAGGTGAAGGTATTAGACCATTTAGTTCCCGACTGGCGGAAATAGTAGTTGAGCACGGCGGGTTCCTCGGCGAGCGACGGTCCGTGGCTCTGCGTGACCAGGGGGCGGAGCGCGGTGGTCAGCGCGGTCGTGTTCTCCCAGTTGTCATAGTGATGGCTGGCCGTCATGGCGCCGACCACGCCCAGCGTTGCCAGCGCCGCCGCGGCGATCACGGTCAGCGTGCGCCTGATCCTGGCGCCTGCCGGTCGGGACAGGGTGGCGACTCCGTACCCGGCGATGATGGCAGCGAACCAGCCACCGTAACCGACGTGCTTGAACAGGCTCACGTTGGTGTGAATCCGGGCCTGCTCGATCGGGGCGAGCAGCACCGCGGCGAACAGCGTCCAGCCGATCAGGGCGCGGGCTCGACCCGGTCGCGCTCTGGTCAGGACGACCGCTCCGACGAGGGCCAGCACCGCCACCGCGCCGATCCAGTAACCGGCGTTCTGCAGCACAGCGAACGACCGAGTCGGACCTGGCGGGCGGTTCAGCGTGCTCGTCATGATGCCGTCCCAGTACCCAGGGCCAGCGACTAGCAGCACGCAGAGCAGCGCGACGACCAAGCCGGCGATCGCTGCGATGCCGGTCACCAGGCCGCTTAGCCAGCCGCGGTAGCGGCCATCGGTCAGGGCGGCCAGCGCGACGACGACCGGATCCCAGAGCAGCGATCCGTACTTCGTCGCATTGGCCAGGACCAGCAGGACAACCATGGCGACCAGCAGCATGACCTGCGACCGGCGCCGGCAGTCACCGCTGCGCAGGGCGCACCAGGCCGCCGCGGCCAGCAGCATCAGCGCCATCGCGTCATAGGTCGCCAGGGCGCTCATGAACTGGACCGAGGCTGCCCCGGCGAACATTGCAGCGGCGATGATCGCCGAACGGGGATCGAACAGCCGTTTGGTCGCCGACCACAGCAGCCCGGTGCTGATCAGCATGAAGCACAGCGACAGCAGCCTGGCGGCGGCCAGACCGCCGGCACTGTCGGCGACCGCACCGAGCGCCGGGTAGATGACCGGGGCGCCGGAGAAGTAACCCTGGAAGGCAGACGCGATCGGCGCGCCGTTCAGGAGGTGCGACAATTCCAGGTGACCGGCCCACAGGTACAGGGCCTCGTCCTGGAATGCCGTGTTGCTCCAGATCAGCCGCAACCCCAGGGCAGCCTGGATGACCAGTACCGCCGCCAGCGGGAGCGGGCCGGCCAGAATGCCCAGGCCAGCCTTCCGCCGCGAAGGGCGGTCACGGTGACGCGGTACGTCGGCATCGCGAGCAGCGTGCGCCGCGCCGCTGTGGATCACCAGTGGATCTCCCGAGTCGTGCGCAAGCCGAACGCAAGCGCCCCGCCGGTGGCTAACTGCTCGATGTCAGGCGTCATCGCCCCCGACGATAGACCAAGCACCGCTCGGAAAGTCATCGCTTTTGGGTATACGAGTGGTCTTCTTACCGGCGGGCCCTGGGCCGGAAGCAGGTGTCCGCGCGAGCCAAAGGGGCCGGGCGGCGCTAGCGCCAGTCGGCTGACCCGTTGCCTGCGGAGTTGGCCGACGGACCTGGTGACCCGTCAAGGGATTCAGCGTCGGCGGCCGACTCGGCCGCCTCGCGCGCGGCCTGATTGACCTTGCGCAGATGCCTGGCCATGGACCGGAACACGAAGAACAGCATCACGGCCATGCCGAAGACGACGAGGAACGCGACCGTACCTGGCTGGGCGAGAATGCCTTGCGAGACCGCGAGTCCCGTCACAGCCGCACCTTCTCCCTGATCCCGGCGAAGAGGTCATCCTCTGGTCTGCCAGTATCCACCACGGATCTGGCCAGGTGAAAATCCTCGGTCGGCCAGGCGACCCGCTGCACGTCGACCGGGCAGGCGAACCATGAGCCAGCCGGGTCGACCTGGGTCGCATGTGCCAGCAGTGCCTGATCCCTGATCTCGAAGTAGTCGCCGCAAGGGACCATGGTCGTGATCTCGTATCCGCGCCGGTCCGGCTCGTCCGTCCACTCGGCCAGCCGCTCGGCATACGGTGACGGCAGGCCGCGGCCCAGCATCTCCTCGTGCATCGCGGCAAACCGTGCCCGGTGGAACGTGACGAAGTAATACAGCTTGAGCGGCTGCCACGGCTCCCCGCAGGCCGGGTAGCGATCCGGATCCGCCGCCGCTTCGAATGCCTCCACTGAAACCTGATGGGTCATGATGTGGTCGGGATGGGGGTAGCCCCCGTTCTCGTCGTAGGTGAGAATTACGTGCGGCCGGAACTCGCGTACGGCCTGGACCAGTGGGCTCGCGGCCAACTCGAGCGGCTGCAGAGCGAAGCAGTCAGCAGGCAGCGGGGGCGCCGGGTCACCCTCCGGCAGGCCGGAGTCGGTGAAGCCGAGGAACTGCTGCCGCACGCCGAGGATCTGGCGTGCCTGCTCCATCTCAACCCGCCGGACGCCGGCCAGATTCGCCCGGATGTCCGGCCGGTCCATCGCCTTGTTCAGGATGTCGCCGCGCTCGCCGCCGGTCAGGGTGCAGACCATCACGTCGACACCCTCGCGAACATAGCGGGCCATGGTCGCCGCGCCCTTGCTCGACTCATCGTCTGGATGCGCGTGCACCGCCATCAGCCGCAACTGCCCGTCATCGGGCGCAGCGGGTGTCGACACCGCCTGCTCGGGACCGGCGCTTGCTCCGTCGAAGCTTGCGGATGACATCGATCGATCCTCTCAAGACTGACTGCCAACCAGGCCATAACCCCGGCGCACGCCTCGTGCCTGGTAGCGCGCGGGATCGCCGGTCGGCAGGCACAACACGCCCGGCGGGCGTCCGCATTCCGCCGGTGTCCGCCCCGGATCAGTGGCCCGGACTCCGCGCCCGGTTCCGGGATCAGCGGCCCGAACTCCGCGCCCGGTTCCGGGATCAGCGGCCCCGACCCCGTGGCCGGGTCTGGGATCAGCCAGCTTGTTTGGTGACGAACTGGGTCGATCCGGCGCCGCACCGGCCTGGATTATTCCCGCAAGCCAGCGAGCGGGCCGAGGGTCATTGCGCACCGTTTGCGGGCAAATCCGGCAGGCAGAAGCTGTCCGATGCTCGTTATAATATTCGAATAATAGTCTTGACCTGTATATGGTTGAGGGCTCGGCTTGGACAAAGTAGTCTCGATGGATTACCCCCACGCGGGCCCGGGTCTGGGTCCGGCGGAGTAGAGCTCCGCAAGCGGATGCGAGGAGTACTTGTGACCGAGACGCGCGACGATACTGTCACCTGGCTCACTCAGGAGGCGCATGACCGGCTCAAGGGCGAGCTGGATCACCTTTCCGGCCAGGGCAGGATCGACATCGCCAAGAAGATCGAAGCCGCGCGGGATGAGGGGGACCTGCGGGAGAACGGCGGCTACCACGCAGCCAAGGAAGAGCAGGGCAAGATCGAGGCCAGGATCCACCAGCTGACCCACATCCTGACCCATTCGCGCGTCGGCGAACCGCCGCGCACAGACGGCGTGGTCGGACCGGGCATGACGGTCACCGTCCGGTTTGAGGGCGATGCCGCGGAAGTGACCTTCCTGCTCGCCTCGCGGGAGGAGAGCGGATCGCCGATCGATGTCTACTCGCCCAGGTCGCCGCTCGGCAGCGCGATCTCCGGCAAGAAGGTCGGCGAGACCGCCAGCTATAACCTGCCTAACGGGCGGGCGCTGGCCGTCGAGATCATCGACGCCGTGCCGTACGGCGGCATGTAGCACCGCAGGTTCCTTGCAGTGCCCCCGGCGCGACCGGGGCGTTCCCAACCCGACTGGGGCGGACTTTGTCGGTTGGCCTGAGCGCCCCCGGCGCGACCGGGACGTCCTGACCCGACTGGCGCGGACTTTCCCGTTTCGCCTGATGGTTGGTGTGGCCCGGGATCGCCCCGCTAGTGCACCAGCTCCGGTTCGGCCGACGGGGCGCTGCCTGGCATCTCTGACCTGCCCCGCAACGGGATCTCCTTGATCAGCCAGGCCAGCAGGAACACCAGGGCGGCGGCGGGCGCCGCCCAGAGGAAGATCGTGTCCACGCCGTGGCTGATTCCGTAGAACACCACTCCGCGGACCGCAGGTGCCAGGTGCTGGACGCTGGCCGGGTTGATCTGGGTGCCTGATGTGGCCAGCGGAAGTCCGGGCAGCCTGCTGCTCAGCGTGAGGTGCAGCGAGCGGATGAAGATCGCGCCGAAGATCGACACCCCGATCGAGCCGCCGATCTGCTGGAAGAAGGCGCGCGAGCTGCTGGCCACCCCCATGTCACGCGGATCCACGCTGTTCTGCGCGATCAGGGTGGTGATCTGCATCAGGAAGCCCATGCCGATCCCGAAGATCACGAAGAATGACATCGAGATCAGCCGCGATGTGCTGACGCCGAGGTTGGCGAGCAGCAGCATGCCGACCGTCATGATCGCGCCGCCGATGATCGGCAGCGCCTTGTACCTGCCGGTCCGCACCGTGACCTGACCCGCGATCAGCGAGGTCACCGTCGCGCCAAGCATCATCGGGATCAGCAGCAGCCCGCTCACGGTCGGCGAGGCGTGCTGCACGGTCTGCTGGTACAGCGGCAGGAACGTCATCGCCCCGAACATCGCCAGGCCGAGCAGGAAGCTCATGCTGCTCACCAGCGAGAAATTGCGGTTCCTGAAGACGTGCAGCGGCAGGATGGGCTCGCTGGCCCTGGCCTCGACGCCGATGAAGACGGCGACGGAGATGATCGCGAGCGCGATCAGGGTCATGATCTGCGGCGAGCCCCAGGCGTACTGGCTGCCACCCCAGGTCGTCACCAGCACGATCGCGGTGGCACCGACCGCCAGCACGGCGGCGCCCAGATAGTCGATCTTGTGCTGGACCCGGTGCCGCGGCAGGTGCAGGGTCGCCATCAGATAGGCCAGCGCCGCGCCGCCGACCGGCATGTTGATGTAGAAGATCCAGCGCCACGACAGCGTGTCCGTGATGTAGCCGCCGACCAGCGGACCACCGATCATGGCGATCATCATCGCCGCCATCATGTAGCCCATGTACTGACCCCGCTCGCGCGGCGAGACCAGATCGCCGATGGTGGCGATCGCGCCGACCATCAGACCGCCGGCGCCCAGTCCCTGCAGCGCGCGGAACGCGATGAGCTGATCCATCGAGTGCGACAGGCCGGACAGCGCCGAGCCGATCAGGAAGATCACGATCGCGGTGATCAGCAGCCGCTTGCGCCCGTACAGGTCGCCCAGCTTGCCGTACAGCGGCGTGGTGATGGTCGAAGCGAGCACGTAGGCGGTCACCACCCAGGACAGGTGATTCAGCCCGCCAAGATCTCCGACGATGCGCGGCAGCGCGGTAGAGACCACGAGCTGGTCCAGCATCGCTAGCATCAACGCGAGCAGCAGTCCCGGAAGAACGATCATGATATCGCGTCTGCGTCCGAACACGGGCTCGGCTCCCTGGCCAGCGACCGCCTCAACCTCTGCCATGATCCGGCTCCCTTATACCCGACATACCGCGTAACCTACTTGCCGACCGGCTAGCTTTTAGACCTGACGTAGAATATGGTCCATGCTTACCGGTCGTCAAGTAGGTTCGATCGAGGGTGGCACGACGATGAACGACACAGCCGACGATGGCCTTGATGCGCCGGATGACATGTCGGCCAGCGGTTCCCCAGCCGACGGCGCCACGGGTGGCGGTTCCACGGCGGGCGCTTCCCCGGCCGACGGCCGGGGTGCGGACCTGCGGACCAGGGGTGATACCCGCGCTCGGATCCAGCAGGTCGCGGTGGAGCTCTTTACCGAGCACGGCTACGAGGGCACCTCGCTGCGCGAGATCGCCGAGCGGCTCGAGGTCACGAAGGCTGCGCTGTATTACCACTTCAAGTCGAAGGAAGACATCGTCCGGAGCCTGGTCGAGGACTACTACGGCCAGATGGACGCGCTGATCGCCTGGGGCCGGCAGCAGCCCAGGACGGCCGAGGTCCGCTGCGAGATCCTCAGCCGCTACGTCAGCATCGTCGCCGAGGGTGATCAGGTCTTCAGGATGCTGCACCAGAACCAGGCGGCCGTGAACACCATGGCGTCGGCGAAGAGCCGGGGGGAGCTGTTCAGGGAGCGGATGCATTCACTCATCGACCTGCTCACCGAGCCAGGAGCACAGCTATCGGAGCAAGTCAGGGCGGCGATGGCGCTCGGCGGGATCAGCGTCGGCTGGATGTTCTTCGCCGATCAGGTGCCTGATCGGCGTGAACTGTCCGCGGCGGTGCGCGACATCGCCAGCGACATCGTGCGGGCGCCGAACCAGGACTACGCGAGGCCTGGACGCGCTGGCTGACGTCTTGCTTGGTGCACGTGCCGCCGGACGGCGACGTGGCAAAGCGGCAGCGCAGCTGCGCGCGGGCACCTGACGTAGGCGATGGCAGGCGTGCCCGCCAGCGGGACCCGGCGCCAGCCGGTCGGCTGAACCGGCTTCACCGGTGGCATCAGCACCAGCTGGCTGTTGCCGCCACCCGAGCTGACCGAGCATCCCAGGTAATAGGCAACTGGGGTAGCCGAGCCATCGACAGCGCATGGCGCCCGGATGCCGAGATGATGGAGTTCACCCGCCTCAATGACATACAGACGTGAGCTGAGCTCGGCTCCCGTGAGTTCGCTCCGCTCGACAAAATGCTGTGAAATGGCGCCGGTCAGGAGAAACGCGCAGGCTGCCGCTATCGCCACTCTCCGCCAGCGAAATTCGGTAACCAGCCATGCTATTCCGTCTGCCGCCGGTATGGTCAGCATGGCGAACACCGGAAGCAGGTAGCGCGGTGCGGCGATGGGCACGAAAAATGAGTAGGCCGCGAGCACGGACAGCGCCGGGCCGATGGCAATGCCCGCTGACACCCGCATCAGGTGCCGACCAGCCACGACTCCGATGATCACGAGCACGAGCAGCGCCAGCCACCATATGGTCAGCCCGGGATACCGCCAGCCCTGGCAGGACCCTGGCGGGCAGTAACCAGGGCCGTCAATGACCCGGAGCTGATCTCGCAGCGAGAAATACAGGCCGAACCTCGGCGGCTGCTGCGCCGTCCGCTGCAGCCGCGACGCCGGACCTCCGTAAAAGGCGTAAGCTTCGCCGATCCATTCGCTGACTCCGGCGATTATCCCGGCGGCGAAAGCGCCGAGAACACGGAGATTACGCCAGGCTGGCACAACCATAGTCGCAACAATCAGCGGAGCCACGATAAAGCACGCATCTTGGTAGCGCACCAGGAAAAGGAAGAACACGACGATGCTGATCAGCGGAAGCATTACCCGGCTCGGCAGGCGCCGGGTGACCGCCTGCAGGAACAGGCCGGTGACGGCCAGCGCTCCCAGGGCTTCCCACAGGTCAGGCATGGCCAGCGGCCCGCTCAGCAGCGCCACGGCAAGGCTGCCCAGGATGAAGCCGGCCACGGCAAGCACCCAGGTCGGCCGCAGTCCGCGCCAGCAGAGCAGGGCCAGGAACAGCCCGGCGCCGGAAAGCAGCGCCATCCAGACCCGCAGGACCAGCACGGAAGTCGTCAGCAGCGTCACCGGTGCGGCCAGCAGACCCGCACCGCGGCTATGCGCTGGCGGCATCAGGATGGGCGATGCGTGCACACTGGTCTGCGCTATGTAGGTGATCTCATCCCAGCCAAGCGGCATCCGCAGCGGGGTCAGGGTCAGCTCCGCCAGGATGAACATGCCTGCCGCCAGGACGAGCCAGCGCACGCTCCCGTTCAGCGCGGCCTTGACCGTCAGTGCCGTGTTCGGGGCGGGAACGCGGCCAGCGCCGCCGGGCCGACCCCATCGGTCCCCCGTGTGCTCCCGCTGGTCCCCCGTGTGCTCCCGCTGGTCCCCCGTGTGCTCCCGCTGGTCCCCCGTGTGCTCCGGCTGGTCGCCAGGCCGTAGCGATCGGTCCTTCAGTGGCTCCCGCA
>Ga0208044_1000442_pt1 | contig 31223 bp, 25 predicted proteins | sample Sb_taG_8_FD_187712 | JGI IMG/M metagenome (GOLD analysis project Ga0208044, IMG submission 187712) | Peat soil microbial communities from Weissenstadt, Germany - Sb_50d_c_BC metaG (SPAdes) (version 2) | ecosystem: Environmental > Terrestrial > Soil > Wetlands > Peat | place: Germany...
AAAGGAAATGATACCGGGTCCAGCTGACGCCGAACAGCTGCTCACTTCCTGTGTAGTGTGTGCATGCTTAGAAGAACCTGGAGACGCCAACCAAGATGGAGCGCGTGGCAGGCATTCAAACCGGCGGCAGCGAACGCGCTTTCGACATGTATATGAAGGCCCGCTACCTACACGAGCAGCACCCCGGCCATGGTGTGACGTTTGCCACAGGTACGCCGATCTCCAATACCATGGTCGAAGCCTTCACTATGCAGCGATTCCTCGACCCGGAGGGCTTAAGGAGCCGCGGTCTCGAGCATTTCGACGCGTGGGCCGCCACGTTTGGCGAAGTCATCGAAACCATGGAAATATCTCCTGATGGCAAATCGCTGAAGCCGCGCAGCCGGTTCGCCAAATTCATGAATCTGCCGGAGCTGCAGCAGATGTTCCGCTCCTTCGCTGACGTGCAGACGGCCGAGATGCTCGACTTGCCCCGGCCAGCCTTGGAAACCGGCAAGCCCATCGTCGTCGCCTGCCCGATGTCTGAAGAACAGCAAGAGCTGCAGGACGAGTTGGTTGCCCGCTACGAGAGGCTCCGGTCGCAAAAAGTGGACCCGCGGGAAGACAATGCCCTGGCCATCACCACCGATGGGCGCAAGCTCGCCCTGGATGCCCGGATGCTTTCCGCCACCGCGCCGGACTTCCCTCAATCGAAGATAAACGCTTTAGTGGAGAACGTATCGGCGATTTGGAAGCGGACCGCCGCGACGCGCGCCACCCAGATGATATTTTGTGATCTGGGGGTGAACCCAACGCCCTGGGGTTACTCAGCCTATAACGAGATCATCAGGAAGCTGGTCGCACGCGGCATGCCCCGTGAGCAAATAGCAACAGTCGGAGACGCGGACTCCGACGCCAAGAAGCAGGCGCTCTTCGAGAAAGTCCGCAATGGCTCGGTGCGCGTACTCCTGGGCAGCACACAGAAGATGGGGACCGGGACCAACGTCCAGAAACGCCTGGTGGCGCTGCATCACCTCGACGCCCCCTGGAAACCTGCCGAGGTCGAGCAGCGCGAAGGCCGCATCTTGCGGCAGGGCAACGAACACCAGGTAGTGGCGGTCTATCGTTATGTCACGGAAAAAAGCTTCGATGCGTTCATCTGGCAAGCCCTGGAGACCAAGGCGCGGTTCATAGCGCAAGTGATACGCGGAACCAACGCCGCTCGCCGCGCCGAGGATATTGGCGGCCAGGAACTGTCTTATGCCGAAGTGAAGGCGATTGCTTCGGGCAATCCGGCAGTGCTGACCCTCGCCGAAGCCGACGCCGAGTTACAACGCCTTAGCGTGCTCAAAAGGAACTTTGCCGACGAACAATTCATCGCCCGCCGCAACGTTCGCGACCTGCCGCTGACCATCGAGCGACTATCACAACGCTTATCCGGCCTTACGAAAGACGGCGAAACCCTGCTGGCCCACGCCGCTGATCCCATCACCATAGGAAACCGTCCGTGCTCACGCGACGATGCTTTGGCATTACTGGCCAATGGGCTGGACCGCCTGCCCGACAGGCCCGGCCAGCCCCAGCGCTTTGTTCTCGGGGCGTACCGCGGCTTGCGCTTTGGCATGCTTCTTCACCCGCAATTTGCCCCTGAAATTTATCTGGAACGAGCTACCACCCGCACCGAGCAACTCTCAAGACAACATCACGGGCCGCGGGCCGTGCTCAATGCCCTGGAGCGGCTGGCAAGCGACTACGGCCCCGCCTGTCAATCGGTAAAGAAAGATCTGGACCTCGCCCAAACCCAATTGCGCGATTACCGGGCGCGCATCGGCGCATCGTTCGCGCACGAATCGTATTTGGCTAAGCTAACCGAACTGCGCGACCGTCTTAAGGTCGCCCTCGCTGGCACGAACGCCGAGCCTGTTGATGGGGAACAGGACAACGCAGCTGAATTGGCCGAGCAGATCACACTCCTGAAAGGCTCCCACACCGTCGAAGCCACGCCCGAGCGGCCTGGTCAGCGGCACCTATCCGCGGAGGAGCCGGTCACGGCGCGCCTGCGCCGCCGTCACGCCGAAGCCTTGGCGGAGGCGGATACCGCGTCGCCGGCGAAGCCTCCACCGGAGCGGCAATTCAGCTACCAGGAATGCATTGCCAATAGTCGGCAGCAGGAGCGTGAGACAAGCCGGGCGTAAACGTCCAGGTACTGAACAAGTTCAGATACATGTGAGACTGCCGGAGTCGTGATAAAGTGGTCGCGAGCGCGCAACCCGTTACAGCGCTGTAGCGAGCGACCACTTCTTCTTGTTCTTCTTGCGGACTTGATTTTTCGGGAAATAGCCTCCTGGATAGCAATGCACATTACCAACCAGGAGGCCAACCATGCATTTATTAGGAGTGCCGTCCTCTGTCTACCGTTTAGGCTCGTACAGCCTCAGGCAGGAAGCACTGGAGGGTGAAATCGCCCTTCGTCACAAACTGCTTGGCGACTGGGAGCGGCTCAAGCGATTCAATTTGCCGGATGCGGAGATTGCCCGCATCACTGGCGTCAGCCGCGCCACCTTTTACCGCCGCAAACGGGCGATTGCCATGCACGGTACGCAGGGCCTGGAGCGCCGATCCCGACGGCCAAAACGCGTCCGTCAAAGCGCTATCCCCCAAAGCGTCCGTGAGTTGGTGCTGCAGCTGCGCCGCCGGCATCCCACTTACGGCAAGGCCAAGCTGACCGTGATTCTGGCCCGTGATCACGGCATCGCTTTGAGTGAAAGCACTATCGGCCGCATCCTCCGCGCGCTGATGGATCAAGGCCTGCTGCGCAAGCACACCGCCAACCGCTGGACCAAGAGGCGCCGCTTCTCCCACCACGCTCAACGCTGGAAATACGGCATGGCGCGTTCCCAGCCAGGCGACCTGATCCAGATCGATCACATGTCGGTCAGCAAAAACCAGCTGCCCTTCAAACACTTCCAGGCATGGGATCCTCTGACCAAGTACACGTATGCTGACGTGTACGCCAAGGCCAAAAGCGCCTCCGCTGCTGCTTTCCTGGAAACATTGCAGCAGGCTCTGCCGTTCCCAGTCCGCTCGATACAGGTGGATGGCGGCTCCGAGTTCATGAAGGACTTCGAGCAAGCCTGTCAGACCAAAGGCATCCCGCTTTACGTCCTGCCTCCAAAACGGCCGCAATATAACGGCGGCGTAGAACGCATGAATCGTACCATGCGCGAGGACTTATACGCCCGCCAGGATCTTCTCGCCGACAGCATTACCGGCATCCGCGAGGCGGTGAAAAAAGCGACTCACATCTACAACCATTATCGTCCCCACCAGGCACTGGACAATCTCACTCCAGCACAGTATGTTGCTCGACTTCAGGAGGCCATTTAGTCTCAAATGTAGTGAACGAGTACAGGTACACAATCACCTCTTTACAAGCTATTTTTCATGCGCTAGGGTGACTCCCCTTTTGTTTGTCAACCACCCAACGAGGAGCACTACCATGGCCAGACACAAGACATCTGAAGCAGCGATAACGGATGAATCCGGAGCGAATCCGGCAACTGACCCCGCCGCCGTACCGGCCGCCGAGGAGCGCCAGGCCGGCGACGAGTCGCCCGAGAAGCCCAAGCGCCCATTCGAACCTGTACGCGGCTGGACCAGCCGTCTCACCGGCCCGCTGCAATACCGCAAGTTCACCGATGCCAACCTGAAGGTCATCGCGTTCAAGTTCAATCTGGACGCCGATGCGAAACTGCCCGAAGAAGCTCTGGCCGTCATGCGGGAACACAAACAGGACAAGGACGGCAACCCGACTGGCCTCAAATTCCAGGACACGCGCACGCATGGAAAGATTTGGACGATCCCCAACGACGTGGAAGGCCGCGCTCTGGCGGATAAGATTGATTTCCGATTAAGTGAGCTCGCGCAGAAGATGGAGGAAAGTAAAGGCCAAACCCCTTTCTGAGTCAACGTAGCAACACCCATCACGGCCGCCTCGCGCGGAACCTGCGGCCGAACTCCCGTGGGCGACGGAGACGGCGGGACTCCGCCCTCTCCCCGCGAGGCTAGCTCAGCCTGGTTGACCCGTGGTGAGATGACCGTTGGAGCTGTTTGTCTTGAAAGCGTTGCAATCAGTGGCTTGCTTGTGGGATTGCATCCGCCCTTCGGGCGATTCGTTCGCTCTCCGCTAAATAGCGATTCCGCTCCGCCAGCACGGACGGCAAGAGTTGTTTCATCCGCTTGCCCACTCGATCAGCCAAGTCTTGGAAACTGCGAGACACATTCCTCAATTCTTTAGGATATTCGGACCACAGTTGTTCCTTCTCCAGGAGGGTCTTCGCGACTTCCGACCAATCGTTTCGTTCATTGCATGCACCGGCCAGCCTGTCGAAGCACCGACTCAAGGAAACCCGGTTGGCATATGAGGGCGCCAGTTCCAATCGCCGGCGTCCCGTCGCTGCGGATTCGCGAAATGCCGCCTCCGCTTTGTCCCATTCCTTCAGCTTCGAATGAGCCTTGCCTATCCGCTCCCATGCACTGCCTAATCCTACACAGTACCTGGGTAGGTTTGGAATCTGCTGACACAACGATTCGCACATGCGGCGCGCCTCCTCAGCGAACCGAAGCGAGAGCGAAGCATCGTCCAGCTGGCACAATAGTGCGGCCAATGAGAGATAAGCATCGGCCAGCCGCTCTTTGCTGTTTAGCTCGTATGTCGGCATGGATTGCATCTTTGCCCTCCCCGACATCTCGGCCGCGGCTTCCCTCGCCAGGGCCAGAGCGGCAGCCGGATTCTGGGCATCTCGCAGTGCGTGCCCGGTTTCTATTGGAGCGCATATCATCCGGAAAAAAGCATCGATATTCGCAGGATACTTCTCAACCTGGACGATGAGGGCTTTCAACATTGACCGGTACGCCTTGTCTCCTTCAATCGCATTGCCCGCTTTCCAGTGGCAGAGAACCAGGCTGCGTTGGCTTTTCAAGAACGCATTCCATAGTCCAGGCATGAACGGAGACTTGGCAAGAATATCTGCAAGTTGCTTGTCGACTCTTTCAAACAGCCGGATAGCATCCCGGTAGTACCGTTCGTTGCTTGCAGCGGGCATCAGCCGGTAACAGCAAAGGCCAAAGAATAACTCCGTCATGCAATCAGGGGTCGGACTTGGCGCCATTCGCCCGTATAGCTCATGAGCCTGCAACCAATGGTCCGTGGCCTCCTTCTCCCGGTGGTTGGCATGCTCAATTTCGCCGAGCAGGAAGCATGTAAGAGCCAGCCGCCACCGGGCTGCTTCGTTACCGGCGTCCCGACTCACCTTGAAAGCAAGGACGGGCAGGTCCCGTTGCAAGATGGGCTTGGCAGCGATGCGGAATGTCAAATCATCGGGCAACTGCATCTCGTTCACTTGGCAGTGTTCAAACAGGTCGAGAAACTCGATGTTGCCAGGATCCTCCCGAAGAAGTTCCTGCCAGAGTCCGCATGCTTCCCAAAATGCCTCCAGGTGCTCTTGGTACTGTTCGACCTTCGCGGAGACGAGGACGCCGGCGTATTTCTGCTTGAGAATCGCAAGCCACTTCCGATAAAGGCGATTGTGAGGATCCCGCAGAGCCAATGGCTCGCAGAGCTTTGTCGCATCCAGCAGGCAGCGTTCTGCTTCACGAAGCTGTCCGTTCCAGCCGTAGGCATCAGCGAGTTTTCCTTGTATGCCTATCCAATCAGCCCACAACTCCTGCCTCTGCGGATTCTGCTCCAGCTCGTGACGCAAGTGATTTTCCGCCTTCTGGAGAGGCTCGATGCGGGAGATTCCCTGGCTAAAATCCAGGAAGAAGGGCGTAGCCCGAGTGACTTTGGTCAATTCGTTAAGGGCTTCTTGCGACTCGCGCGCGGAAGTTTCCGCCGCACGGTGAGCTGCCTCGGCGTCGCGGCGTGCAGTCTCCGTCCGCCGCCACTGAAACAGGATGCCTGTGAATACACCCAGCAGAGCCAAGGCCAGCGCTGCCACCAGACCAGCGATAAGCGGCCGGCGGCGACACCAGCGCCGGCCGCGGCGCAGCAGGCCAACTGGCCTGGCCTGGACAGGCTCGCCTCGCAGCCACCGCTCCAAGTCAGCGGCAAGTGCGCCGGCGCTGGCGTAACGTTTCTCGGGCTGCACCTCCAGGCATTTGATGCAAACCGTCTCAAGGGCGCGCGGGACTTGGGGTACCAATGCGCGGGGGGAGATCGGCTCGGCGTTTCGTTTCTGCAGCATGATTTCCAGCGGCGTACCCGCCTGAAAAGGGGGCCGGCCGGTCAGCATCTCGTAGAGGATGGCTCCCAGCCCGTACACATCGGGGCCGGGGCCGAGCTGGCGGCGCGGTCCAAACGCCTGTTCCGGAGCCATGTAGGCCGGAGTTCCAAGAACCTGTCCGGTAAGCGTCAACTTCGTGCCTTCGCCGACAAGTCGGGCCAGGCTGAAGTCTGTCACGACCGGGTCGGTCGTCCGACCGTCCCGCAGCAAGACGTTGGCCGGCTTGAGGTCGTAGTGGAACACGCCTTCATCGTGGGCGTACTGCATCGCCGCCGCCAGGCTCACCACCAGTTGCGCTGCCGTCTCGCAGGGGATACGTTCCTGTTTTTCGTAACAGCGGCTCAACCAGGCGGCCAACGTCGTGCCGGAAACGTATTCGGAGACGATATAACATACCAGCCCCTCTTCACCGACCTCCAGGAGGCGGACGATTCCTCGATGCTCCAATGCCGCGGCCGCTCGAGCTTCGCGGAAGAATCGCTCGCGCAGATCGGGGCTTACCAGAGTGACGAGGTGAGGGACTTTTAGGGCTACCTCGTTGCCGTTGTCGGTATCCACCGCCCGAAACACGGTCCCGAACGCCCCCTGGCCCAGGACGCTCAAAACCCGAAACCGGCCGAACGTCTGGGGCAAGCCGCTGGGCCAAACGGCCGGTCCGGGCGATCGCCCGGCGACTTCGGCCTCGATGAGCAGGTTGCTCCTCGCCAGATCCATTGCCTCGCGGATCGACTTTGACTGATCCGGAAATCGCTCCGCCAGGCGTAACTCGTGCAAGTCGCCTCCTTGGCGAAGCGCATGTTCACACTCCAGGAGCAGCAGTTCGCGGAAAAGTACGTCCCGGACCCGGCCCGACGTGTCTGCGAGCAAGCCTTCGATGCACTGCTCCAGGCCCTGCTGCAGCGCCTCCTCGAATTGGTCACATATGGCGTTGACCCTGCTCTGATCAGGCAGAGCCAACGCCGAAAGTGGGTCGTTGTCTGTGCTCATGGCCGCCCTTTTCTGCGCCCGGGGCAGAAGCATGGCTGTGTAAGAACACAGCGCTAGTCTCCATTAAGTTACTGCCCACAACGTTGTCGAATGCGACATGATTGCTGTCATGGCTGGTCGGTAAGAGCAGCTCACCGAGGTAGAACGTGTGCAGCCAGGATCTCGCGCCCTTCTGGGTGGTTCTGCCAAATGGACCGGATTTCCACGAGGTAGCGTTGAATCGCACGCACGCTGCGCCGCGACTCATGTGCGATCTCCGGGACGCTGTGGCCCTGTAGTAGGAGTCGAACCACGTCCCCATAGCGCACCTCTGGCAGCAGCGCGAGGAGTTGCTCAATTGTCTCGCGCGACTGGATTTCGTGAAGCCAGCGCAACGATTTGTCATTGACGAACCGATCGAGAGGATTGGTCCCTGCGGCAGTTGGAAGGTCCGTCGCCGTCCGAACCAGACGGACGTCACGGCACAGGCGTGTGCCATCGCGCCAGCGTCGGCGCAGATGCTGGCGTGTCAGCATCGCTAGTGTGGTTAATAGTGTGGGCGTGTCATAGAAGTGGGCAACCAGCGGCTTCTGGTGACGGACGGCACTGTAGAGCTCCCAGAAGACGCACTGAGCGATGTCCTCACCATCCTGAAAAGCCGAGCCTTGGTTACAAGACTGGCGGCCGGCCAAGTGCGAAGTACGGGGCAGGAATTGGCAAAACAACTCCCGGAAGGCGGAGGAACTGCCCCCCTTGAAACGCCCGATGAGAAGAGTAACCGACACCATTGTCGCCACACTCCAAGGGAACCTGTGCTTAAGAGCAGACTGGCCGATTCTATCCAGCCAGAATGGCAGTCGCAAGGATCTAACATTTTTTTTGATTTCTTGTCGCGATCCCGTCACCCGCGGGCAGTATGTGGGTAGGAAGACGGAGTCTTCCCGACGCAAGCAAAGGCCTCCAGCCGAAACCCCGAGGAGAGAACCATACAAACTCTAGTGCTTTTACCTTCGAAAACAGATGCGTTACCTGGATTCCGACCGGCGGCTCCATGACCGACTCTCACCTGCCAGTTTCAAGGGCCTGGGCTTCGACGTTACAGATAGCGAAGGCGCAGGCGGCACTGGGCGGCCTGTCGGGATAGACCTGGAATCTGCGCCCTCTTTGGTGGGAAGAACGGACAAGGCTCACTCGGATACGATCTTCCGATATGCCGCCAGCACTCCCTATCCGCGCGGTCTTGACGGTTCATCCGCACTCGGAAACACAAAAGCGTACTCTCTTCACGTGAAATCGCAAACCTAAAGGAGCCCCACCATGGTATCTAAGTCCGGCAAATGGACATTCTCCCTCTTCGGTCGATCTTGGAAACAAAACCGCCAGTTAAAACGTCCCTCGACTAGACCAATCTTGGAGATTCTCGAAGACCGCGTGGTACCGGCTTCATTTCAGGGTCTGGGCTTTAACGGCCCTTTTGGTGGTTGGCCTTCTCTTTCAGCCGACGGATCAACCGTGCTTGACGGGAACGTTCTCTGGACCCCAGGCAACGGACAGATCCTCGGGGCCCCGACGATCTTCATGGGCACGGGCTTATCCAGTAATGGAACAGTCCTTTCTGTCGCCGTCAACGGTGTGCTGCCCTACAGGTGGACGCAACAGACCGGGCTGCAGCCTATTCCTTTGATTCCCCCCAATGACGTACTCGGTGAATCAGGCCCAGTATCCATTCCACTATTCATTTCCGGGGATGGCAACACCATAACTGGTCTTGATGCACTAGCCGGAATCTTCCGATGGACTCCGTCAGGCACGAGTCTCCTTATTCCGGCCCAAGGCACACTTTCTGGTGTGACTTATTACAGCATTGCGTCTCTGATCGGCGCGTCTAGCGATGGTAATCACATGGTTGGAGAATTGGCTCCCCAGCTTTTCAACGGCTCACCTTTTGGGGGTGACCTTTTTCGCTGGGACAATGGACTTCTTAGTGTCTTGCCAGCTGACACTGGATCCGACGGATACTCGGCGACCGCTATTTCCCCGGACGGTAGCGTAGTCGTCGGCACAGAATTCACCAATCTTCAGGAACCATCAGAAGCCGATCAGGATTTCATGTGGGGTCCGACCGGAGTACAAACTTTTGGCCCGGTGTTCAATGCTCAGCAGAGCCTTGCCCCCTTCGCGTCTTCCAACGCCGGAACAACGATAGTGGGAGATGAATCCGGCTTTTCGGCCTCACCGCACGACGTAGTAGCGATGATTTGGGATGCGACGAATGGTGTCCGGGTCCTTCAAGACGTTCTCACAACCCAGTACGGCCTTGGCTCCGCGCTCGCTGGCTGGCAGCTGACAGCAGCATCTGGCATAACGCCAGATGGCAATACGATCGTGGGTATCGGGACAGATCCACAAGGAAACGCGGAAGACTGGATTGCCAGACTCGTTAACACCTCACTCCCCACCCAAACGATCCTAACGGCCGCACCCAGCCCATCCAAGTTTGGCCAGCCCGTCACTTTTACGGCTACCGTCGCGCCGGTTGCACCTACTGGCGTTATACCTATGGGAACCGTTACCTTCATGGACGGAACAAACTCGCTAGGATCCGCAACGCTCGATGGCATGGGCGTCGCAACTCTTCCTACCTCCTCCATTGCGCTTGGCGACCATCCAGCTGTGACGGCCGTCTATAGCGGCGATTCGACCTTCAGCGGGAGTACCTCCTCCCCTATAGACTTACTGAACCAAGCGAGCACAATGACCACCATTGTTGCAAGCACTCAGTTGTCGACGTATGGCGACCCTGTAACGTTTACGGCTAGTGTGTCTGCACCGGCTCTGGGCGGAATTGGGCCAACGGGAACGGTGGATTTCTTCGAAGAAGGGCCGCACACCAAACTCAACAGCCAGCCCGTACCGCTTGATGGCGGTGTTGCTTCCTTCACAACTACTGGTCTACCAGGACACAATTTCGACTTCGTAGACGCTGTCTATAACCCGGATAGTCAGAACTTTTCTACGAGCACATCGACTCTCGTTGGCGTTGCGGTTCTCCCAAGGAAGTTGAATATCGCACCTACCCCAGGTCAATCGAAAGCGTACGGCGCTTCGGTCCCAACGAATCTGGCCTATACTCCGACTGGTTTGGCCAACAACGACAACGCCTCCATCATCACTGGCGCGCTTACCACGACCGCCGCTGCGAACAGCCCCGTCGGCAAGTATCTTTTCACCCTTGGTACCCTGACCGTCGGAGAGAACTACACGCTGGTGCTGGCGGCCAATCCACCGTACTTTACGGTTGTGCCGGCAATCTTGACCGTCTCTGCCAATCCTGCTTCCCGGATCTACGGCACAGCCAACCCGCCATTGAGCGTGACCTACTTTGGGTTTGTTAACGGCGAGAACGCGATTACCAGTGGCTTGACAGGCATGCCAATACTTTCTACTTCCGCGACTCCAACCAGCAAGCCAGGCACCTATACGATCAAAGCACGACGTGGCACGCTGTCCGCGCCCAATTATGCTTTTGCCTTGGTCGATGGCAAACTGACCGTGAAACCTGCCCCGCTATCCGCGGTCGGTGTGAGCTTCTCGGCGATTGCTGGCGCTCCCTTTGCGGGCACAGTTGCGACTTTCATCAACGCTGATCCGTTCGGCAGTGCTGCTTCCTACGCTGCCTCAATTAACTGGGGGGACGGCGTTACTTCGTCAGGCATCATTACCCCCGCCGGCAATGCCTTTTCGGTCATTGGCTCGCACATCTACGCCGACCCCGTCAACCACAGCGTCACTGTGAGGATTAGCCATGTTTTTGGGTTCACAACCTCGGTTACTGTAAGTGACGTTGCGACGGTGACGAGCCTCGGATTGCCGGTGGGACCAGGTTTGACAGGCAACATTCAATTCTGGAACAGCGCCAGCGGGCAGAGTCTGATTACGAGCTTTAACGGCGATCCTGCCTCCACCGTGCTATCTTCCTGGCTAGCGACTACTTTCCCGCGACTTTACGGAGCAAGCGCTGGACTCCACAACCTGGCCAACGAAACCAATTCCCAGGTAGCAGCCTTATTTCAAGCCGTGTATAGCCTGCCTTCTCCGCAGCCCGATGCTCAAGTTCTGGCTGTAGCACTCAATATTTATGCAACAACCAATTCGCTGGGAGGCGCACAAGGCTCGGGGTACGGGTTTGCCGTCAGTGACACTGGATTAGGTGCGCTATCATACGATGTCGGCAAAGATGGAGCCGCCTTTGGCGCGAAGAACTATTCCACCCTCACCGTCTTTCATCTGCTGCTGGCGGCGAACAGGAAAGCGGTCAACGGCGTGTTGTACAATGGCGATACCGCCCTGCAGGCAGAAGCAGCCGATCTCTTTAGCTCGCTCAACCAGGACGGGTCAATCCTGTAACTGGCCTTCAACGAAAATGTCCGCAAATGCCGTGCTGGCGGGGATCGACCCCGCAGCTTACGGATGCTGACCAGACGAAGGCAGCTGGCTGTTCATTGGGCAGTGCTTCTGCACCCATTCCTTCATAAGAAGATGGCCTTGTTCAATCTCATCTGGAGTCATGGCTCTTGTCAAAACCTGCAAGGCCGCACTTGCACGGTTTGGTTCTCCGTCAAGAGCATTCCTTATCATCGATGGGTATTTTCGCTCCCATTCCTGCCACTGCTTAACGTGTTGCGGGTCTTCTCCCCAACAACCTATTTGCTTCGTCAGGCTAAGCCAGAGATACTCCTGGGCGTTATCCTTTTGGACGCCCCAATCGTTACGATACGCGTTAGCAATCGCGAGTATCCCTCGCCATCCGCCTTGATCCGCAGATTTCCGCCACCACCTTACGGCTTCTATATCATCTCGGGTGACACCCCATCCATTGTGATAAGCGTCCCCTATCTCAAGCTGGGCAACTGGATGCCAGTCCTCCTGTTTCCACCACCTTAGAGCTTCCGCGTCATCCCGCGGAACGCCCCAGCCATTGTGATAGGCGTCACCAAGAGTTAATTCTGCGGATACATGCTTGCCAATACCCTTTCGCCACCATTTCATCGCTTCCACGTCGTCCTTGGGAACCGGAATCTCAGTCTCGATGGCTCTCCCTGGCTCAGTTAAGATCATTCGGCCGCTATGGTAAGAGTTGCCGACGTTCACCTGCGCTGCAGGCCCAGCCTCATCGGCAGCCGCCAGCCAGCCATCTAGGCTCGGGGAGTCTGCAAAGGCGGACCCTGATAACAAGGCAGCCGCCACCGGCACGATAACTAAGAGTGTGTTTCGATCCAGCATTGTCGATTGTCACTGCCAATTGATCCTGACCTCTGGTCAGTATATAGCCAGAAAGTAAAGAAAGGATTAATGAAAGGTAATTGGGGAAACCGATGTTGGTCGTTTTCGGCCGGTAAGCTCGGCGGCAGATCTTGGGAAGAATATGGATCGACACCGAGCATCTGGGACTTCCAAATACGCGGTGAACGGTTACTTTCCATCAAATGCCAGCTTCATTCCCATCGCTGCCAGTGTATCTCCAAGCCCGACTTGCGTTTCCATCTTGAATGTCGGTATGGTCACGATGACTTGTGAGGCTGGAAGCAAACCGCCCATCATACGCCTGGCGCGATGCTTCGGTATCGCTCTTGAAATCGACGGTAATTAAATCCGGTACCGTAATTGTTCTTGGTGACCTTCAGGAAATCCTCGAGAAACGTGTACCCCTCGGTCCTCACAGCGCATTGGCCACCTTAAGCTGGTACCCGTCATTCCGTGCATTGAAACCCTGCAGCGACGCACTCATCACCGGGTGCGATTTCTCCGGCGGCAGCGGGAAGCGTGTTGGCCATTTCCGCCGCCGTTTCGCCGCGCGCCGGCATAGGTCATGGCCAGCGCCGCGGTAATGCTTTCCGGCGAGAAAAACAGATTGCCTGGCTGGCTTTTCAATTGGCCGTACAATTCCACGGCAAAGGCGTTGTTGCCCTCGACCGCTTCGGCTTGATCCCGTGTGATCGACGGTAAATCCGCAGCGAGCGTCCATGTCTAAAGGAACGCACTGGCGGCGGACAAGGCCAGCGAGCGGATGATGGGCAACACGTGTCCTGGCGGCAGTGAAAATCTAGGAAGTTTCATAAGTTCGCAGCGGTCAGATTTCAGGCGTATCTCCCGCCAGCATAGCAGCGATGGGTTAACAAGCCGTTAACTACGTGCATGAACTTGAAAGAACGCCGGCGCCGACTTTTTGACCCATTCCTGCAATTCTTCCTGTGACTCGAACTCGGCAACCTCGATGCGGTCAATAGTGGGCTCTCCCCTCCCCGCTCGCCGCAGTTCGGTCTCGTCCATCTCGCGTACATAGATAATGCGGTGCCGTTGCAATCCCCGGTCGGTGAGGTTAATGCCCGTCTCCGGCAGCAAAGCGTCCAGGTTGCTGCCGCGGATCAACACCTGCGTTACCACATCGCCGGTGAATTTCAACAACAACCCGGCCGAGGGGTTATACTTCCACGGCCCGAGCCATGAGTAGGGATAGGTCTCGCTGTTGCCATCGCGAAAGCGGAACTCGATGGCCATCGCCCGCGCCTCCAGCCCGCGCAGGTAACCGAACGCCGAGCAGGAGTCGTCCTCAGCGTCCCTGCCCTTTTCGTCCGCCGGCTGCATCGCCTTGTCGGCCAAGTGCGGGAAGCGATTAAAGAAACTCTTCGGACGCACTGGGCGATGTCGTCCCCGTCCTGAAAAGCCGAGCCCTGGTTGTCAGACCGGCGGCCGGCCAAGCAGGCAGCATGCGGGAGGAACTGGCGAAACAACTCCCCGAAAGCTGAGGAGCTGCCCCCCTTAAAACGCCCGATAAGAAGAGTGACCGGCGCCATTGTCGTCGCTCTCCGACGGAACCTGTGGTTAAAAGAAGACTGGTCGATTCTAGCCACCCGAAATGGCAGTCGCAAGAATCTAACAGTTTTTTTCGATTTCATGTCGCGATTCCGTCACCTGCGGGCAGTATGTGGGTAGGAAGGCAGAGCACGCTGGGATGCAAACCAATCCTGGCTCCTAAGTTACGCAAAATGTCCCGAACTAATGACGGGAAAGGCTGCCAATGGGCAGTAAATGTGTAAGAGATGTCAATCTAGATCGAGATCCGAGTGGAGACTTCTGTCAGCCTGCTGGAGCGTATTCGGACCGGGTCCGACGAAGAAGCGTGGCAACGGCTCGACAATATTTATCACCCGCTCATTCGCCGCTGGCTATTACGTCATCCGCGCCTCGGCGATGAGGCTGAAGATATCGTCCAAGAGGTCATGGGGGTCCTCATCCGAGAACTGCCTGGCTTCCAGCGACAGAGAAATGGCTCTTTTCGCCGTTGGCTGCGTGCCATCACGGCTAACCGCGTTCTGGCCCATCACCGCGCCGCGCAAAGACGGCCCCAGGCGCTTGGTGCGCCGTTGGAGGAATGCCCGCTGGAGCAGCTGGCCGATCCCAACAGTGAATTGAGCCGTCTTTGGGATCAGGAACACGACAGCTACGTCCTGCGACGAATGCTGGAACTGATCGAGCCGATGTTCGAGCCGGCAACTTTGGCCGCCTTCCGCCGCGTCGTCTTCGACGAAGTAGAGCCAGCACAGGTTGCGGCAGAACTTGGAATGTCGGTAGCCACTGTCTGGCAGGCCAAGTGCCGCGTCCTGGGCAGGTTACGTCAGGAAGCCGAAGGCTTGATCGACTGATTCCGCATTTTTCTGTCAGCTACGCTCGCCCAGCGCACTCTCTATAAAGCGTCAAGAAACTCCCCCGGCGGACGTGAAGAGGTCCGGCTGACCCTGTTCCCCCGCCGCCTAATTTGGAGAGTCCCATGCCCAACGCCGCGATCCACCCCTCCAACCAGGACCTTGCCGCATTCAGTCAGGGCAGGCTCAGCGACGCGGCTTCGGCCGCCATCGCCCAGCACCTCGAAACGTGTTCTGCCTGCGGCAAGATCATTAAGAGCTTGCCGCCCGATTCGTTCCTGGTTAAGCTCCGCGCCGCCAAACCGGGCGGATCATCCGTCCTGCCGGGCCCCTCACCATCGCGCATGAGTGACGTTACGGGTCCGCCGGAGGCTGCGTCGTCGCCTGCCTCTCAGCCTCCTGACCTCCCTCCAGAATTGGCTAACCACCCGAAATATGGCATTGTCCGCGAGCTAGGGCGTGGCGGCATGGGCGTTGTCTACCTGGCCACCCACAAGGTCATGGACCGGCCGATCGCCATCAAGGTAATTAATCCCAGCGTCCTGACACACCCCGATGCGTTGCCGCGTTTCCACAGCGAGGTAAGAACCGCTGCTAAATTGGACCATCCGAATATCGTCCGGGCCCTCGACGCCGACCAGGTCGGCAGCTTGCACCTTTTGGTCATGGAATATGTAGAGGGGAAAAACCTCGACAACCTCGTGCGGGCGCGGGGGTGCCTGCCGATCCGGAACGCCTGCCATTATGTGCATCAAGCGGCCCTGGGGATGCAACACGCCTTCGAGCAGGGCATGGTACACCGCGACATCAAGCCCGGCAACCTGGTGCTGACGCCGCGCGGCCGGGTGAAAATTCTCGATTTTGGCCTGGCGCTCTTACGCGACACAGGAATCCAGACTCGTCGGCTGACGGCCATGGACTCGTTCATGGGCACGCCGGAATACGTGTCGCCTGAACAGGCGAGCGACGCACGCAATGCGGACACACGGTCCGATATATACAGCTTGGGGTGCACGCTGTTCTACCTGCTAGCAGGCCGTCCGCCGTTTCAGGAGGAGACCGTCGTCAAGCTGGTGTTGGCGCACATCGAAAAGGAGGCCCCTCTGCTCCATCAGCTGCGCTCGGAGGTGCCTCCCGAGTTGTCTGCCATCGTTGCTCAGATGTTGACGAAGTCCCCGGCGAATCGCTACCAGACGCCGGTTGCGGTGGCCCAAGTGTTGATGCAGTTTGCCAAGCTCGGAGGCAAGCCGGCAGCGGGCGGGGCGTTGTTGCCTCCACAGGATGTCAAGTCGCCGGCCCAGGCAACTTTTATTGGTGCTGACACAAGCAAGCTGGAGGTGCCCGTTCTAAAATCTCCTCTGCTGTCCGCGAAGAATCTAACGGGCTCGCCGGTCGGGCAAGGCCCGCTCAAAGGCTTGGAACCTGCCCCGATTTCTGTCGTCAAGAAGGTGAAGAAGAGACACCTGGCGTCAAAGTTGGCACCGATTAGTTGGTGGAAAAACCGAGGCGTGCTCACCGGAATCTTCATTCTTTTACTAGCGCTTCTAGTTTTGTGGGGGGGGGGTACTGTATTCAAGTTGAAGACCCCCGACGGGGCGATCGTGCTGGAGAACCTGCCTCCTGATGCCGACGTGCTGGTTGACGGCACGACGATGAGGGTCACATCGAGCGATGGGAAAACGTTCGAAGTCCGCGTCGCCCCAGGGAAGAAGCATCGATTGGAGGTCAAGAAAGACGGCTTCAAGGTGTTCGGCGAGGAAGTCGAGATCGAGACCAACGGACGCAAATCGGTGCTTGTGCGTTTGGTACCTGTACCGGATGTGATTCCGATCCCCGATCAGCCAAAGGACAATTCGACAGGGCAAATTGCAAAAGCTAAGGAGGAATTCGTCGCGGCGCTAAAGAAAGCCGACCAGGACATGTTGGCCTCATTCGACCGCGAAATCGAGGCTGCACGACATGCAAAGGTAACTGCTGACCTGCGTCTAAGACTTCTCAACCTTCGCAAGGAGGAGAAGGCTGCATTTGAAACGGACGGCACGATTCCTTGGTCCCCACACATGCGGCCGGTCGCACGCGATTACCTCCAGGCTAGGACGGCAGCGGAACGACCCTTTAGGCGAGCCTATGACGAGGCGATAGATCGGGCTGTCAAGGCGCCGGACGAGAATCTGGCCAACGAATTGCGTGCCGAGAAGAAAACGCTCTTGCAACCCAAGCTCGTGGGCACTTGGGAATGCACCGGGATCAACTTCGATGGAGCATTCACTTGGGAGCTTTATTCCAACGGCAAAATGTCACTCGATCCGGAGCACCCGGATTCCTGGGACTTTGTGCAGGGAGACAAGCTCTTACTCCTGATCAACCAGGATGTCGCACCCAATGGCACTTGGCATGACGCCTGCATCATTGACACTGATGGTAAGAGCTGGACCGCGACGAATCAACGCGACGGGAGTTACCAGGGGAAACTCGTTCGACGCCTTCCGCGACCAACTCCCCGATTGGACGACGAAAAGGGGGAGCTGACTGGCAAGGATGCTTTGGGAAAGATCGAGAAGTCCAAGGTGGAACTCAGATACTATCTTCAGATCGCTGGAGCGTTTGGGGACGATGGCTTTACTGTGGAAGAGGTGCAACCGGGCGGTCCGGCCACGCATCTCAGTACCGACAAGGGTATGACCAACCTGGAGGCGGGTGACATCATCCTGGAAATGGACGGCAAGGCGGTCAAGTCCCCCGACGATTACGCCAAAGTTCTGAACGGCGTTAAGGATCATACCAAAATCAAGCTCAAGATAAGAGACGTGCGTACGGGCAACGATCTTTCATGTACGGTTACCGCTAAGGAACGTGGCTCTAAACCAACGGACAACAAAATGAAGGAAGAGACCAAGAGTCCACAAGCGGCCCGAGAAAAACCGAAGAGTCAGGAGTTCGAGCAACTATTTAACGGCAGGGATCTGACAGGCTGGAAGACTCGGCCCGAGTGGAATGGTGACTGGCGGGTCGAGAAGCACGTCCTCATTTGGAGTGGCGTGGAGACAAGTCAACTTTGGACGGAACGTGGTGATTTCAGCGACTTTTGTCTGCATGCCGAGACGCGCGTTATCGGCAGGCAGTATGCTCAGGTCATTGTCCGCGATCCTTTCGACCAATTGAGGAAGGCACACGCCGGGTACATAGTCGTACTTAACAACACCAACGAACACGCAAACAAGACGGGTTCGCTGGGAGTTACGGGCGGTGGAACGGTCAAAGACATCTCGGAGTCACCTGTAACGACAGAACAGTGGTTTCCCCTTGAGGTGATAGCTAGAGGAAACCGCGTCATCGTCAGCGTGAACGGCCAGACTACGGCTGACTACGTAGACCCCGAGCGCCGTTTCGCTCGCGGACGTATCACCTTGTTTGCCATGAACCGGGACCGAGATCCACAACGTCGCATCGAATTCCGCAAGATCGAGATCAAGGAATTGCCTTCAAAGAATCCTAAGAACCAAGCAGGTGACGGGCGTTCGGCTGTCCCTCAAAAGCCTCCAAACCCAGTCGCAACGAGTAATCCGGTGAAGCCAAACGCCGAATCGTCCGTCGTCGGAACCTGGGACGGCATTTTCAACGACGGCAACACGGGAATCTTCATCTTCAGTTCAGATCACATGATTGTCGGCGACAATGGCTTTCAGGGACACTGGAAACAGACGGGGCGCAATGTAGTTTGCGTCCAAACAATCAAACGGGCCGGCGAGCGCGTTGGAACCTGGGAAGGCAGGATCGACCAGCCGGGCAAGACGATGAAGCTGGCAAACCAAGGCGCTTCTTGCAAATATGTGCGCCGGTCAGCGACAGGTCCCGCCCCATCCGTCGTTGGAACGTGGGACGCCACTTTCAGCGATGGCACCACGGCAGTTTTCTCTTGGACTTCGGACCACAAGTGTGTCGGCGACAATGGTGTTCAGGCACGCTGGGACCAGAGGGGGCGCAAAGTAATCGTCATCCAAACGTTTCCACTGGCCGGCAAGGAGGGGCCCGGATACTGGGAGGGCGAGATCGACACGACCGGCAAGACAATCACATGGACGCACCAAAAACTTGGTATTACCTGCAATTACGTCCGCCGGTGAGCTGGCGCCAGCACGGGTGGCTTTAGGCGAGTTCCTGGCATGCCGTCTATTCCGGTACGGTCATGTGGAATGAGTGCCAGCAGGGGCGCGGTCCGCGAGGGGATTCATGAATCGCGTTGCCATTTTTCTGCCAGGTATGCCAGTCGGGGGTACTTCTTTCTTGTAGCAAGTGATTCCAGACAGATGTCACGGCCAGTTTGATTTTCGGAGACATTGCGAGTCTTTTTCTAGTGGTCGGCGCATTGGCCAGTTATTTTTGGTGTTCTCGTTGACTCTACATTCGGTCCCGCGGTTGGAGGGCCATTCAATGGTCCGGCTCGTCCCTCAGAATTGGAACGCACTAGGTTTTTGTTTGGCAGTGCTGATCGGCGCGACTTGGGGCAATGAGGCCCGCTCGCAGGCCCAAATACCTCAGCAAATCGACACACCCTATAGCCGCTACGCGCCATACTACCCTGTGTACGGCTGGGACCGCTCTGGTCGCTACTTGCGCGGAGCTGCGGACGTGATTCGAAGCCAGGGCGAAATCATGGTCTATCAGCAACAGGCTTACATGATGCGAGAACAAGTGCGGAGCGCCGCGATTGACAATCGCCATAAGAAAATGGAGCAAGCCCTTTGGGAGCTGGACAATCTGCCCACGCCCGAGGACTACCGGCAACGCTATACGTTGCAGCAGTTACGCCACAACCGCAGCTTCCCGCACGATACCGAAATCTGGTCGGGCAGCTCTTTGAACGCGCTACTAAAGGACATCTGGAAGTTTTCACCACCCGTCCCCGATGACACCGATCCCATCGACCCGGAGCATTTGGGAAAGCTCAATCCTACCTCGGACAGGAGCCACGGCAATCTGCATCTGCTTAAAGACGGCAAGGTGCCGTGGCCACAGCTTCTTCTTCACCATAGCGAATTCGAGGAGCACCGTGTCGCTCTCGACAGGCTCATCGCCGATGCGATTGGACAGGCACCATACGGGAAGGTTAGTCCCGCCATAATTGAGGACCTCGAGAGCCGAGCCGATAGCATGCGGCAGACCTTGCGGCCGATGGCAAAGTCCCCAAGTTATCAGCAGTATCCTGCCGCCATGAAATTCCTCAATGAACTGGACGACACCATCAAAACGCTCCAGGAGCCTAAGGCCGCCGATATCCTAAGCGGCAAGTACGCCGCCCGAGGAAAGACGATTGCCGAACTGGTCACATTCCTGAAGTCAAAAGGCTATATCTTTGGCCCAGCGCTAGATGATGGCAAAGCAGCCTACCGAGCGATCTACATTGCGCTCAGGAATTACGACGAGCACCACGGCACTCGCCTCCCGGAAATGCGCTAGATAAAGTCGGAACCCCAGTTCATCTGAAACTTGGGGACGAACGCGTTTGACAAGCTTCCAGATTGGAAGGACAGTACTCCGTTGAGCACCGCTTCATGAAGCTACGCTTACAAATTGCCCAGCCCGCGGACGCATCCATCGTGTTCGAGCATCATGGTTCCACGGTGCGCATGGGTCGCGATCCCAAGGGGGAAGTGGTTCTCCAGGCACCATTGTGCGATGCCGTCTCCTGGAATCACGCGCGGGTCGATCTGAAATCCGGCGGCGCGGAGCTGTGGGACCTGGGATCGAGCAACGGCACGTTCGTGAACGACCGGCGTGTCGAAGAGCGGCTACCGCTAAGAGTCGGTGATCGGATCCAACTCGGACATACGGGACCCATGATCGAAGTCACGGAAATCGATGTTAACGATCCCGTGCCGGCAACGCCAAGCACGTGGGCGCTCGCGAAGTTGATTGCGGTCCGGAATCCACAAATCGCGGTCAGCCTGGCGGCCATTTGCGCGCTTGTGCTGATCGTGGTGATATTCTGGCCGCGCGGCGCACCGCGGGCCTTATCTTCCTCCCTGGAATCCACCGCACCAGATGTAAACAACCACACGGATGCGGCTGGCTCGGGGAACAAGCCGCCAGCGGTAGCGGCCGATGCGCATCCACCCGCGAAACTACCCCCCACGTCCAGCAGGGAGCCTGTAGGGCCTTCTGCGAATGAGATTGCGGAGACGAAGCCCGTTGATCTGGGGACTTATCTGCGTCCCGAGAAGCCGAGCGTGCTGCTGCAACGCCCAATAGATGGTGAAGCTTGGGGCCTGGTTGCGGGAGACAAGCGGATCTATACGAAAAATCTGCTGCTCAGCCTCCCAGGTTACCGCAATACGATCCATCTCGACAGCGGCGTCGATGTAATGCTCTGGGGTAATCTACCCGAGTTCTCGAAAGAAGGGGCCCCAGTCCTGGAAAGCGGTATCGTACTTGACACTCCGAAACCCGGCATCGACCTCGATGTCACGCTGGATCGTGGCCGCATTCGTCTGTCCAATCGCAAAGCGCAGGGGGCGGCGCACATCCGGTTGCACTTCCAGCAGGAGACGTGGGAATTAACTTTGCCGGATCAGGCCACAGAGGTCGCCATGGAGCTTTGGGGCATGTATCCGCCCGGGGTCGCATTCAGCAAAGACCCAGGAGAGCCAGGGCCGCTGTCCTGTCTGGGACTGTTCGTCAAAGGCAAAAGCCCGGTCGAAGTGAAAACCGAACGCCAAACCTACACGTTGCCTCCTCCGGTCTCCTGGCTCACATGGTCAACGATGAACACTCCTCCCATTGTCGGCCCGAAGCCGCTGGCCAAGGCGCCGGAGTGGTGGACGACGAAGATGGTTCGTCCAGCCGAGAACCCTCGGATCGTAGACATGGTTTTGGCGCTGGAGGACTTCAGTGAAAAGGTCCTTGGCAACCCGGACCAGGATATTCCCAGTGCGATATGGCGGGAGGTCCGCGACCCGTCCGGTTTCGGCCATAGCATACTCGGCGTGCTCTGCCTGGGGGCACTGGACGATTGGCTTCGGCTGGCCGAGGCGCTGGAAGACCAAAGGCCTGAAGTGCGCGGCACGGCGGCCAATGCTCTCATCCATTGGTCCGGACGAAGCCGCGACAACGATCTCGTCCTGTGTCAGGCGCTGCAGAAGCGCGAAGGGTATTCCCGCGAGCAGGCCGAAATCATCGTGGGATTGCTGCATAGCTTTTCCCCAGGCGAGCTGCTCGACCGGAAAACCTACGAGCGGCTCGTTGATTACTTGAGTAACCAGAAACCGGTGATCCGCGACCTGGCGTTTTGGCATCTTTCGGACAAGGTGCCCCGTGAAGCCCAGAAGGTCGCTTACGATCCGTTCGAGCCTGACCCGGCAAAGCGGCTGCCGGCCGTGGAACAGTGGCGGCGCTTCTTGGCCGAAGGCAGGTTGCCTCCAATGGCGGGCCCAACAGCGAGAAATCCGTGAAAAGCAATGATCGCGTGCGCGGCGGACGGCCCTCTTGGAGTTACATTTCAGGAGCTTATCCATGTCGCTGAAACAAGAGCGGCTCGCCCCCAGCGAGCTTGCCCCGGAGCCGCGCGAAGCCACTCGCTTGGAGTCGGACGACGAGATCCGTCAAGCCCTCCAGGCTCGCCGCGCCCGGCTCGCAACCCGATCCCCGGCAGCAAGGCAAGGGGCGCAGGGCAAGAAGCCGGCCGCTGAATGCGCTGAGGTCGAGGCCCAGCCGGACCGGCCGTTGCTCCGCCCGCCTACGGCCATGCTTTGCATCCTAGATGACGGCAAGCTCGATGGCGAGTGGGTGCGCCTCCGCGCCGACCACACCGTCATAGGCCGAATCGATGGCGACGTTCGCATTCCTCAAGACGGACTCATTTCCAGCCGCCACGCGGAACTCGTGCGCCAACATGGACCGAGCGGCTTCCACTGGGTACTGATCGATCTGCAAAGCACGAACGGCACTTTTGTGCGCATCGGCAGTAGCGTTCTACGAAACGAAAACGAGGTGATCATCGGCAGCGGCCGTTATCGCTTCGAGGCCGGCGCTGCCCATGCGCCCCACGTTGACCCTGCAGGCGCGCCGCCCCAGACCACCCAAGCCTGGTCGGGCCCCGCGCCTGTCCAATCACTGGTCCCGGCGCTGGTGGAGCTGTCCCCGGCCGGCCCCGTGAACCGCACCGCGCTTACGCTGCCGGAATACTGGATTGGACGTGACGCCAAGGCGTGCGTCATCAGCCGGCCTGACGACTTGCTTGTCAACGGGCGCCATGCACGGTTGTACCGCGATGCCAAGGCACGCTGGCACATCGAAAACAACAAGTCGCTCAACGGCGTATGGCTACGCATCGCGGAGCCGATGCCGCTCGGCGGCGCCTGCCAATTTCGACTGGGCGAGCAGCGCTTCATTTTCCGTGCGCATTAAGCCAAGGCCCACCGCTTGCGGGAAAACATCCGTCCCCAATCACGCCGATCTTCCGCATTGACTGCCAGTTCGGTTCCTGCCAGCAAGGCTCTGAGCCGAGACGATCCGTCCGCACTGTCAGCCGTCCCGCGCCTACAACAATCACTGCGCTGCCGCCTTGATTGTTTGCAGTAGTTTGTAGCTCGCGCCTGTGACATTGCAGGCATTGTAACATGTCAGATAGTTTTGTCCCATGGCTTGGTACAATAAGGGCATTATCCAGGATGGAACTACTGGCGGCCCGCCACTCTGGTACCAACACCAGTTATTACCGTTCTGGGGCTCAACTACACAATACTCAGTATTGACGTTATTCGGATTGTTTATCAATACTATGTTCAAAGCGTGTCCATCCAATCCATTGCACTGCGGTGCCGTACAATTCCCAAGACTCAGCGTCCAACTCGTGATGCCGGCAGTTGTGCAATTTGCTTGATAATCCTGCGCAAAGTTCCCGCACATGTACACGCCGTTGACGTATTTCTGATTGGGGCAATAGCTCGCAAGACATCCTATCTCGGCACCATCCGCGTGTGCAGCGCCCGGCGTGGCGAACGACAGGCAGAGCACGGCGGAAAGAACGACTCCGATACGATAAATCAGATGACGATGAATATAGTTATACATAGTGTTCTCCATAGTTATGAGTTTCCTCGATTTGTGCACTGTGCCCGGCGAATGCAGTGCATAACCGTATATTAACACATATATGTTACAGATTTATGACAATGGAGGAGCCTCGACGCCACATTTCTCATGAACATGGTTAAAACTACGACGAAAGTGTTAACATTGATTAACAGCGAGGAAGGTGTGCTCTTGGTTGAAGGAAACCGCGCAAGGGGCGCCCGTGTTTCTGCACAGACAAGTGATCGGTTCCTGCCTAAAGCGGCCGGAGTCTAAATCGCTGGACGGAGAAACCTCGGCTCGTTCTTCTTTATCCATTCCCGCATCTCTTCCTGCGAATCGAATTCTGCCAACTCGATGCGGTCGATTGTAGGCTCCCCCCTCCCCGCCCGACGCAGTTCGGCATCAGCCATCTCGCGCACATAGGTGATGCGGTGCCGCTGCAATCCCCGGTCGGTCAGGTTAATGCCTCTCTCCGGCAGCAAAGCGTCCAGGTTGCTGCCGCGGATCACGACCAGCGTCACCACGTCCCCGGAGAATTTCAACATCAACCCGGCCGAGGGGTTATACTTCCACGGTCCGAGCCATGTGTACGGATACGTCTCGCTGTTGCCGTCGCGGAAGCGGAACTCGATGGCCATCGCCCGCGACTCCAGCCCGCGCAGGTAGCCGAACGCCGAGCAGGAGTCCTCCTCTTCAGCGTCCCTACCCTTTTCGTCCGCCGGCTGCACCGCCTTGTCGGCCAGGTGCGGGAAGCGGTTAAAGAAATCACGTGACTGGCTATTATCGCGCATGGTCAAGATCCCGGTCTAAGGAATGTGTTCGCTTGCCATCGGCCGGAGCGCGTTCGCGCGTCCGGTCGAAAGCAGCCTGCCGCCGCCGGAATGCAAGATTCTTGCCAAGCCGCTGCCGTAGCGATGGCTTCTTTATCTGCGCCTCGAACAGCTCGGTCGCCGAGAGAGGCTCATCCGCTCGCTGCACCGCCTTTAGCAGTACGTACTTGTCATCGGTAAACACCAGGGCCTGTTCCTTGCCCCTGGTCACCGGCACATAAAACCTTCTGGTATTTCCCGCCGGAAACGATTGGCTCGACAGTCCCACGAAGACCTTATCGACCGTCTTGCCCTGGCTCGCCTCGGAGGTGATGGCGTAGCCGGCGGCGATATGCCCCCAATCCCTGGCAATCACCCACCCATGATCGACGATCAGATCTCCTTGCGCATTAAATCCCCGCACGGTCATCAGGCCGCCATTGCGCAGCTTGTGCTTGCCGTCCTTCGTCGTGCCGTTGGCGGTTAAGCGGATGCGGTCACTTTCCGCTACGGCGAGCTGTGACGGGCGGAATACCTCGAACCAGTCGGCGTACTTGACCGGCGGCGCCTCCCCCTCGCCTACGACCAGGCGCGTACCGTTCTGGTACCCAGGTGCGTTCTGGTGGAATTTCAGCAGGTCGCCATTGTCGAAATTCGCGGTATCGGCCTTCTGCGCATCCGTGAGATGTGCTGGCGTCCAGATGTCGAATATCCGCTCCTCGCCCAGCTTGTCCTGCGCCCTGAGCTTGGCGCGGATGGCTTGGGTGATGCGGCTGGCCTCAGCCCAGGTCGGGCTCACCGCCAATGCCGTTTTGTGCTCGCCGCCCCGTTTTCTCTCGGCAATGGCACTAAGGTAAGCATCGGCCATTGCCTGATACCGCTCGCCATCGGGAATCTCTTTGATCCACCCGAGCTTATCGAGCACGTCGAAAGCATCGGCTGTCCTGCCCTCGCTTAAGTTTTTGGCTGCCTGGCGGTAATCGCCCGACTGGCGTAGAATCTCGGTCACCTCGGCTACCGGCACGCCCGCCCGCTCTTCGAGCAGCCGCAGCGGCTCGCCGGCCGCTACCGCCCGGTTCTGCCGCTTATCGCCCACCAGGACGATCCGCGCCCCGACGTTCTCTGCGGCGTCGAACAGGCCGAGCATGTCGCGCGTGCCGAGAAGCCCAGCCTCATCGACCAGCACGACGCCATCGCGAGCGGTCTGCTGCATGGTGCGGTCGCGCAGGAAACGCGCCACCGTATCCGCCTTCCCAAAGTGCGCCTCCTGGCGCAGCACGTCCACCGCCGCCGTGGACTGCGCCAGCGCCACCACTGGCACGCCGGCATCGGCGAGTGCCTCGCCCATCTCTTCTTCGAGCGTCGTCTTGCCGGTGCCGGCCGGCCCACGGACCAGCGTCACCCGATCGCGCGACGCCAGCACATGCTTAACTGCCGCCTTCTGCCCGTCATTGAGCCAGTCGCGGGTGAATGGCCTTTCGGGATCTCCCAGCGGCCGCATACGCCCGCGGCCATCACGTGCGTAGCCGATCATCCGTTCTTCCGCCTGCCGCATCTCTTCGGTTGTCGCCACCGCGTTGCCTGCGTGTTCGCCGCGGATGAGCGGCCGCCGCGCCAGCTCGCGCTTCGTGGCCTCAACCGTCACCGAGCCGATGCCGCGCTTCAACGCCTCGGTGAGTAGTTTGCGCTCCCCGACCACGGCATCGCGTACAAAACTGTGCTTCAAGGCGTAATCGACCGCAGCCCCCTCGCCTTTCGCCGGACGAGCAAAACGAACCTCGCGCCGGTGCACCGCCGCCAGCGCCTGCCGCTCGGAGTCAGTCAGCCGGCTATCCCACTCCCGGCGCAGTTCGTTCCAACTCATCTCGCGAGTTTTCGCCTCGCGCGTCGCCGCTCCCAGCTCGGCTTTCCGCTTCGGATCGGTGATGCCCCGCTCGGCCGCCACTTTCTCGATTTCTGCCGTCCGCCGCGAGAAGCGGCTTAGCACGTCCGCCGGAACGCCCGCGATCTCGAAATCATCCCGCTTCCTCTGGATGCCAAAGCCCAGCTCCTGCAGCTTGCCCGCGAGCCTTACCCTAAACATCGCCTGGTAGAGTGGCGCCGACGCTTTCACGTCGCGGAACTGGCCGGCTTTCCAGCGTTGTTCCTGATCATCCCAGGTCGAATTGAACACGAAGCAATGGGCGTGCAATTGCGGGTCGGGCATGCCTTCGACCGGCCGCGACGTGGTGTGAATGAACTCGGCCCATACCATGTTGCCGGTCTGACGGTTTGCCTCCATGCCACCTTTGCGAACGCGGGTTTTCATTTCCGGTTCGATGTCGAGGCGCATGGTTTCATCCACCGCCAAGCGGAACGCCTCGAGGATTTCCTGGTCGCCGCTTAGCGCGTAGAGCATCGATACCGACTTGGGCACAGAGAATGAGAAATCATACCCCACCGTTCTCTCGGATTTCGTGCGCAGCGTCAGCCTTTGCCCGCTATGCGGGTGAAGATTGTCGCACAGACGGTCGAAGGATTCCTTATCGACGACCCCGTCCAGCCCAAGCAGCACCGCCCCCTTGCCGCCCCACGAGCCAACGATCTCCTGGCCCTGGCTAAGATAGTCAGCCTGGGTGTAATAGCGCTTGGCGCCAATCGAACTGTCCTGCTGCGTAATCCGGAGCATGCAGGATTCTACACACCTGCCGATTGCTGAAAGTCAATGGGTTTTTCGCGTCCCGCTGACCTAAGACATGCTTCCAGCGCGAGGCTTGCCGTCAGCTCATGAACCTCGATGCCAGCCCTGTGTCACTGCCATGCCATCCAACCGCTAGCTGACGGCGCCTGGCCTCCCGCCTGTATTCGATAATTTGCACTGTTCCTGGTGGAACCTTCGTGATGGACACTTTGACTGGCGAGACAGCCACGGTTGAACGCCCGTCATGGCAGTCTGCATCCTTTGCCGCGCCGCCTGGCTTACATTCGTCACTGCTGCGCATTCCCGGAAGCTGCGGCCGGCGTGCCATCCTGAGCGACCGCCGGCCGACCGCCGGCTTGTCCCTGCCCTCCTCAGCCTTCCGCCGTATCGGGATTGCCGCCCATGCCCGGAAGCCTTGCCGCCATAAAGCCAAGCGTCTTGCACGCCGGTCGTTTCGGCTGCTGGTGTCCGACAATGCCGTCTCCTTCGATTCGATCCACCCCCACCCCGTGGCCATACTTACGGCACTTTGAAGCCGTCGCCGTGCCGTTCAATCAGAAAATCGGCTCCCCCTGAAGGTCGCCCCCAATTTTCAGATTGACCGGACGCGAAGAGGCTCCCGGACTAACCGGCTTCTTTGGGCGTGCCGTAAGGCCACGGTTGGTCGTGGCCAGAAACCAAATGAAGGAGAAACACCATGTCTAAACCAGCACACAAGATCCGCCGCGGCGTCCTGCAAGTCACCATCTGGCGCAATTCCGGCGAGAAAGGCTCCTGGTACAGCGTCATCCCCAGCCGCAGCTACAAGCAAGGCGAGGAGACCTGGAAAGAAACCGACAGCCTCAACGCGGACGACCTGCTGCCGATGGCCAAACTGCTCGACCTGGCAGACACCTGGATCATGCATCAGCAACAGGCCGACGCCAAGGCCCGCAAGGAATCCGCACAAGCGGCGTAATGAAGTTCAACCGGGCGGCTCGGAGACGGGCCGCCCATTCGAGAAGGAGATTCTCTATGACCAAGAAAACGCAACTCAACAAAGCACGCCGTACCATCATCGAGGAATACGGCCTCAAACACATCGACTTGAGCATTGACCGGACGCAGGAGAACCAGCTTCTCCAGCAGTTAATCGGGTATGCCAACGAGGCGATACGCAAGAAGTACCCTGAAGACGACATGGCGGTTCTTCGCAGGTACGGGGTAGTCAGAACGGATCACTGCCTACGGTTCCAATTCCCCAGCGGAAGAGTCGACGGCAGGTCGTTCCCGTCCGATGCGCCTCTCGCCGATATGCCGCAACATGGTGGTTGCTACTCGGGAGAAGTGTTCGCCGTATCTGCGGAATGCGAGCAGGTGTTTGACGCATATGCCGCAGAGCATCAGGCGAACTACCTACTCAGACATGACAAAAACCGCCGATTCCTGGATTTCGTAACGGCAAGCAGAACCGTGGAGGAAGTGCTGGAGGTAATCGAACTACCGGCTGACATCCGCGAAAGGCTGGGGCATCGTTCAACCGCTCTGGTGGCGGTATCACCGGAGTCGGTTTCCGTATTACGCGAGACGTTCAGGATTGCAGCCTGAGAAAACCAACCTCGGGCGGGCGGCAACGCCCGCCCCAAAACGGAAAGGATTCATACCATGAAACATGATCTGATCGAGCTGACTGAAGATGAGTTTGACACGCGCTATCCGTTGAGGACGAACCATCTCAACCCGCACGCCAGCTGGGCGGTCGGCGAAGGCGGAGGATGCCTTTTCGAGACCTTCGGCGAAGAGCTTGATTTCGTGCGAAAGCAACACCCATCCACCGTCTGGACGCTTGTAGACGGTGAGGACGGAGACATGTACCTCCTTAGCGGCATTCATTTCGTAAACAGGATCGGTTACCTGATCAGCCTCGCGCCAGTCCCGGAGGAAGTCGATATCGAGGTTCGCATCCCAATGCAGCCGGAAGAACAGGATGATGCCATGACCTGCACCGAAGAATCCCGCGTAAAAACTCCGCTAACCGATTGTGAATGATTAACGCCCTACGTGAAAAAGGAAATTCTCCATGAAACGCATTCACCCAATCCTCACTGAGATAGCCCAGGTCCATCTCAACATCCCGACACTCCGACGTCGGAAATCCGACAACCTCGACTTTTATGAAGTGAGCGTCTGGGCCGTGCGCTCCGCTCTCAGGGCCGCGTTCGGCGAGGGCGTTCGTGTCAACCGAACGCGAACACCGGCGCGGGCTTCCTGCTTCCCCACGCCGTTTGATGACTACGAAATCCACGGCATGAAACGGCTCAGCGGCTGCCCCGGCTCAGAAGAAGAACCCGTCGGCAGGACCGTCGACAATTGCGAGCAGGTACCGGACCACGAGGCGGAATTCTGGAGCGTGTTCGGCCACATCCCCGGCAAGGGACTCGACTGCATCGGCGACTTCGCCACCCGCGAGCATGCCGAAGTAATCTTCGCCAGAATCACCGGCCGGCGCTATGCTGATGACCCAAAATCCATCACGAGCCGGTAACCCATGGCCGAAACAGACGGCTCCATCCTAGCTGAACGTCGGGCCGCTTCTCCGGCCATCAAGAAGGCAGGTTAACCGCGACGCCGGCCCTGCTGCCGTTTTTGGGCAGCATGCTCGGCGACAAATGATTTGCCCCAGCCGGTGTTTGTGACCGTGAATTCCAATTCCGTGCCGTTGTCCAGCCGCACGTCAATGCCGCAATTCAGCTCCCCGCCGTCGTCAACTTCCGGCGCATAGTAAGCCTCAACCCGCGCCTTGGTGCCGTCCGACAATGTGATCTCAGGCGTTCGGAGCACCGCCTGGTAAAGACGCTCCAAGACTTCCTTGGCGGGAGCAACCGACTCTTGCTTGCACCTGGCGATCTCTTCTTGCGTTAGCTTCATGGGCTGACCTCCTTGGCAAAGAAACGGCCGCAAGTATAGACCAACCGAACGAGCCGGCAACGACAATCTCGCCGGCAGGCAGTCCGATGCCGCATCCCCTCCTTGTCCGTTATCGTCCCCGGCCTTCCTTTGGCAGGATGCCAAGCTCGATCAACTGCTCTCTTCCGTCCCCGTCGCAGTCGAAGACTCGGCACGCCCACGGCCTGGTCTCGTAGATGGAGCACAAATTTGTTGTCTGATTCAGAAATCGGCAGGCATGGCCTTTGTCATTGATGTCGTTAAGCAAATAGCCCACCAGTTCTTTCCGTCCACTGTTGGTTAATTCCGGGGGGTCGTAGATCGGCTCCGCCTCCTTGATTCTTGGCTCACGTTCGGCATCCTCGAGTCCCACTTCAATGAGTAAATGTCGACAGCACTCGCCGCAGCGGCAGTTGCTGTGAGTTGGTTCGCCCGCATCCAGCTCTTCTTCCCAGTCCTGGTCTTCCGGACTAAGGTCAAACTTCTCTGTGGAGGCAGGCTGCTGTTTCGGCGTTTGATGTTCTTCTGGCTGGGTCATGCCCCGACGTTAGCGCCGAAGCAGCCAATGCGCAACCAGAATATCTCGTCCTCTGATCGTGTTCCCAGCCTCCTATAGCTCCATGCTCTTCCGTGCGAATGCCAGCGCCGGAACCTCAGCCAGCAGCCGTTCCTTCGTCGCGACATCGATGCCTTCATAAGTAGAACCCTCCAGCAGTCGGGCGAGCTGTCGCCGAAATTCCTCCTCCCGACCCTTGCGGCGCTGCGCCTGGGCGCGCGCCTCAACCTGATCCCACGCCTGTACCGC
>Ga0208044_1000443_pt1 | contig 31172 bp, 58 predicted proteins | sample Sb_taG_8_FD_187712 | JGI IMG/M metagenome (GOLD analysis project Ga0208044, IMG submission 187712) | Peat soil microbial communities from Weissenstadt, Germany - Sb_50d_c_BC metaG (SPAdes) (version 2) | ecosystem: Environmental > Terrestrial > Soil > Wetlands > Peat | place: Germany...
CCCGGAGCCAGAGCCGCTCCGGATCGTGGTGCGGCCTCTTCTAGTGATCCCCGAGTGGCGAAGTTCGTTCGAATTTGCAATCACGACGTACGACCTCTTCGTCCCGCTCCCCACCGAAATCGTGGGTGACGAAGACGAGTGGGCATCGCTCCGCACGCTCCTCGAGATCTCTTACCTCGTGTCGCTCGAAGCCGAAGTCCGAGCCATCGAAGAGGATCTTCGCGAGCACTGGATTGAGGTCACGCTCCCGCCCGCGGGCGATTGCGCTTACCGGGGCGACGATCGGCACTACCACGCGTTCATCGAGAGCATCGTCAACCGCGCGAGCCTCGCGGTCGACGCCGAGACGCTCAAGTTCGAGCTGACCCCCGAGACGCCGCTCGACGGCGGTGCGGGACCCTGGGTGAATCCGAAGTCCCGCTACATCCTCCAGCCGAGCCGGGACGAGTACCACTGGATGGCGGCGTTCGCGTGGGCTTACTCGAAGCTCCCGCACCACTGGATCCACATCATGCAGGAGCAGGTGGAGGCATTCCGTGGTCGACGCGGTTCCGAAGGAACGTCAGCGTACATCCCTCTTCCGGTCGGGACGGCACCGCCGAGCCCGACAGCGCCACCGGTGACGAACGAACCTCCGCAAGACGGAACCGGGATCCAGGGAGATCAAGCGACGACCGAGCGCTGGTGGGTCTCGTTCGAAGACCTGAAGCTCGTGAGGCCAATCGCGTACTGCGAACGCGATCTGCCGCTAGGATTCCAGATCGGAGGTCTCTTCATCGTCGACGGTGCCGCTTTCGTGACGGAGGACAAACGTGCACCGCGCATGATCAAGAACGACGAGGCGCCGCCGCAGTCGTCCCTCGACCCGGAGCCTCCCGACCCGGCACCCGACGGCGTTGATTGGCCGGCGACGACGTTGACCGCACAGTACCCGAGTTACCCGACGATAGTGCCCAAGGGCAACATCGGCCAACCGGTCCAGCAGTTCCCGAACCCATCCCGCACAGGACCTCCATGAACACTAGAAACAGAACGCCGCAGGGACCAAGGACGCAACCGATGCAGCCCATCTACCTGGACGAGAGAGGCACACCCAGGTTCAAGGACAACGCGATCGTACGGAGGCTGCTCGACGAGAAGGTCATCAGCCTCAACGACATCGCCATGTGGCTCGACGATGTGCCCGTCGAGGACGCCGAGCAGTTCTGGCAACTCCTCGGCTACAGCATCTCGGGGTACGGCGACCTCTCGTTCGTGAGGCCCGAGACCATCGCGAAGGCCGACGCGAAGGCCGACACGCTGCTCGAAGAAGCAAAGCGCGACCGGATAGACGTCGAGATCGCACGCACCGAGTTCAAGGTGACGAACGAATGAGCAGCGAGCGCATCTGCCCGGAGTGTCGCGTCGGCGCGCACGACCACTGCGCGTGTGAATGCGACGTCTGCGCGCACCGGTACGATCACATCTTGCTCGCCAAGCTCACCGAGGTCGAGGAGACACTGAAACGCATCGTGGGAGCCCCGTGGAACACGGATTGGCCACGCACTCTCGCGGAGGAGGTTCTCGCCAAAATAGGAAAGGTACCGCCACACGCTGGACAGGATATACCGCTCGTCCTTCGCGCCGAACGCGCTGAGGCCCGGCTCGTGAAGGCGATGGCGGCGCTGAAGGAGATGCGCACGACGTACAAAGAGAACCGGCACGCGCGAGAGTGGGCACGCTTCCTCGAGACGGCCCTCGAGTGCTGCGGGCTCTGCGGGCAAGAGATCGACCCGCGCTTCCGCCACGAGTGTCCGGCTCACTACGTAGACCTCTCCTCTGGGGTGACTTACGGCGGGAAGGCGAAATGAGATTCCCTCCCGGTGCCGCCGACTGGATCGCCTCGACGATGGGCTACGGCGTCGATCTCTCGCTCGTGCAGGCGAGGATGGTGGCCGACATCGTGCGCTTGGTGCGAGCGAAGGAGATCGCTAAGGCCTACGTCGTCGTCTCCAAACCGAGGAAGAAGATCCGAACATGAGGCGGTGGGTCATCGAGTTCAGGTCCGGCTCGTTCTTCCAGGACATCGAGGCCGACTATGGCGGGCGCGTGCAGAGCGCGCAGCGTTTCGACAACAAGGATGAGGCTGAAGCTTTCATGAACGCTAATCAGTGGATCTATTTCAACGGCGGCATGGCTGTGGAGCAAGAATTCCCCGGCGACGATTTGCCGCTCGCGTGGTCGTCGTGCGGTTGCTGTCCGCGGGATGCGCGGCGCACATGAGGCGCTTCACGATTGAAGGGACGAAATGCGAGCACTGCGGGACGATGTTGCACATGGGCGAAGAGGTGATGCCCCCGGTCCCCATCGAGGTCTCGTTCGGCACGGAGATGGATGCCGCGCGATTCCCGACCGACTACATGGACTCTCCCAACGCGGAGGTCCACACGCTCGACAGGTGCCGTTGGCAACAAGCGCTCAACAAGGTGCATGCCTTGGAAAAACTCGTCATCGAGATCGCGCACCACTTCGACCCGATGTTCGGGTGCATCGACCTTCACCGGCTCGACGATCACGAGTGGATGATCAGGGCCGGAAAAGTCATCGGCGAGGACGCGATCTTCCCCTGGAGAAAAGCCGACAAGGAAGCGATAGAAAAGAGGAACCGGAAATGAAGAACACGAAGAGCACGAAAAAGACGATGACCACCGACCAGCTTGCCGAGTTAGAGGCCGTCGAGAACGCCTTGGGCGATTACCGTGATGACGTGGCGACCCAGAAGGCAAACGTCCGCGAAGCCGAGGCGGACACCCGCGAGGCCCAGGCGAACCTCAAGAAGGAGAAGAACCACCTCGCGAAGGCCGAGAAGGATGTGGCCGCCACGAAGAAGAGCCTCGCCAAGCTGAAGGCGAAGTACAAGGGCTGGGCGAGGCCCAAGGCTGACGCGTTCGCGCCGCCTGCCGGTACCGGTGATGGCTCGTTCGATCAGGTGGCTGATGGATTATCTGGGGGAATACCGTGAGAATCGTCCACGACGTCGACGGTCCGATGCAGGTCCTCGCGTTCATCAACCCGCTCTCGGACAAGGATCGACGACCCACGTCTGCGCGCATCGAGCTGACCGCCTGTTCGGACCCGAACTACAACGCTTTCGGCGCACCAGACGAAGCGATACACATCGAGGGAGACGCCGCTGCGATCATCAGGATGCTCGATCGGTGGAAAATGCTCATCGAGGCGAACGCCGAGGCACTCATCAAGGAGGGCCAGCTCGAACCGGGATGGCGCGACTTCGAGGCGCACTGGAGCAAGCTCAAGAAAGTGAAAACGGAATGAAGGACAAGGAAGCGAACTGGTTCCCGAACTGGGCGGCGAACGTCGGCTGCGGCTTTGTGCTGCTGGCGATCGCCGCTGGCATCTCCATCTCGATCATCCATTCGTGCGCGCAATGACGTTGCCCACGCTGCCCACACTGCCCGAGATGGAGCGCGCCCTAGAGCTGGCGCGCGTGGTCGTCGAAGAACGCGACATGCTCCGCCGCGAGATCAACGCCATCGAGGACGCTTTCTGGCCCGAGGACAATTCTTGCCCGCTGGAGCACGCGGGCGACGTCGAGCACTACATCAACTGCCACGCGGACACGCTCCCCCAGGTGACGAGGGTCCTGGCTAAGACGCTCCTCAAGATCCGGGACGCCGGGAGAGAGCGCCACGACAAAGAGGATCCGGGATGACCGAGGCTGCGGCGAAGCTCGTGGGCGACGACGGGTGCGGCCTCGAGACGCTCCTCACGTACGTGTCCAAGGAGCGAAGAGGTGATCTCTTCCGGTACGTGGACGAGGTGATCGAGCACGATGACTACGAGTTCGATTACCAGTTTCTGGGGTTCATCGTGGACTACATCAACTACGCCGCGATCTTGAAGCGGAAAGTGGACGTCCACGAGATGCGGGCGCCATGGGACAAGGACCCTGTGCCCCCGATCACGGTCTACGACGTCGGGTGCTCGAACGCGCTCCAGCACCTCGTCTTCGATCCCCGTATCCACTACGTGGGCATCGACATGATCGGCGAGCCCGAGCCGCAGTTTTTCCGGGACAACTGCCGCTTCGTGCAGGGCCGCTTCTCGGACGTCGCCGCGGGCCTCAAGATCGACCCACGGAACTCCGTCGGCATCGCGAACATGTCGCTGCTCTACTTCGTGAGCGACGATGACGCCATCGGCCTCTTCGATCGCACCTTTCGCCAGAAGTTCGTCCTGTAGGGAGAAAGAAGGAATCATGGGTCGCAAAAATGGAACGTCGGCGCGCGTGCGGACGCTCATCGAAGGAGGCTCAACGTCGCTCACGGAGCTTGTCGACAAGCTGGGCAAAGGCGAGCGCACGCGGATCAACTCGGCCATCCAGAACTTGACCAATCAAGGCAAGATCGCGCGCACCGGCCGCGGTACGTTCAAGGCCACGGACAAGCTCGCCGCGTCTGTGATTCGCGCAGAAGCGAAAATGAGGAGAAGCGACAAGAGGTCTCGTGCCGTGACGCGCGACGCGCGCGACGCTGTGCCGGACGACGGCAGCACTGAGCAAGTAATCCGCGCACTTGAACGTCACATTGGACGGCTGAACACGAAGCTTGCGATTTACGAGGAAGCGCTTCAGTTGCTCCGCTCCGAGGTAGAGACGCAATGAGTTGTGATTGGGACGTCTACTGCCTAGACTGCAAGAAGGAGCACGGGTTCTACGACGCGAACCATCAGGACAAGCTCATGCGAGAGCTTGCGAGACTCGGCCCGCACATCAAGAAGATCTGCGAGCTGATGCCGGCCTTGGTCGCGCTCGGGGACCCGCCGCACAACCTTTACTGCAATCCGCAGATCGTACTCGACGACGGAAGCCGCTTCCGGCTTACTTTCGGCTGGTGGGCCCTTCATGGCGATCATAGGCTCGTCGCGCGCGACGAGTACGGGCGCTGCGATGACGAGTGCGGGGAGCACTTCAGTTGCGATTCTTGCGGAAGCTCGAAGTGCTGCCGACGCGCGAAGGGACATGACGGCGATCACAAAGACAAGAGGGACGAGGACGAGAAGAAGTGATGGTCCTCGCCGGTAACCCCAAGTACTTCAAGCTGCGCCCGGAAGAAAAAGCCCGGCAAGAGGCGGTGCGTAAGGCTCTCAAGCCGGGCCTCGTCGTCGAGTACATTTTGAACGACTACCACGAGGACGACTCGACGCCGGCCGGGTTCCACTCGGTCGGCAACAGGCTCGAGCTTGTGCGCGTCGTGGAGCGCAAACCCATCGTCGACCCGAAGACGCGCGAGACGGTAAGCGAGTACGACGTCTGGCTCGTCAAGAGCCGCTGGGGCGAGCACACGAAGGACGAGATCTATTTGGCGCACATGACGAAGATCGCTGAGGGATGAAGGGATGACGGCGGAAGATCTGGCGCGAGCAGCGCTCCAAGGTTTCTTCGATGACCCGAACGGATTCGGCGACATGCAGGGAAGTCCGCAGCGGCGAAAGGCTATCAGGGAAGTCGAGCGCCTACTCGCCAAGACGCAGCCACCAGTGGAGGTGTCGCTGACCGCCCTCGGACCTAAGCCCGAAGAGGACGCTGGGATCCACGTCGAAGAGACGGGAAAATGAAACCCAAGCGCGGCAAGGCGTGGTGCTGTGGCCGATGCAATTTGCCCTACCTGCACAAGGACGCCGCCGAGATGTGCTGCATCTGCATCGAATGCGGCGAGCCGACCCCGTACACGGGACAGCACAAGATCTGCGAGCGCTGCGGCCTCACGAAGACCGTCGAGTCGAACCTGCGACACCAGAAAGACCTCGAGAAGACGCTCGCGGAGCAGATGGGACGGCTCGCGCGGTTGACGCGAAAAGCGTGAGCCCGTGGTAGATCTCGGGCAATGGCGAATGTGCGCACAGTGGCGTCTCTCACGATCGTCTTCTTGTCCCTCACGGCGGCGTGCCGCGCGTGTCATGGTCACGAGCCGCCCGCGGAGGTCGAGGCGAGCGACGCCGGCGACGGCGGCACGGGGACGACGCTCGAGATCGAGAACAGGACTGACGCCAGTGTGCAGGTCTTCGTAGCCTTCGGCTCGCGCTCGATCGTCACCTCTTTGGCACCGGACTGGGAGTTCTGCTTGGGTGATGCAGCGTCTGCGTGCAGCTTCTCTCTTGCGGAAAACGTGACTCGGGTCCTACCGCTCGCCGGGATGTACTTCAACGCCACAATCTCGTTCGGCGCCCCCGTCGTGTGCGGCACGACAAAGGCCGAGTTCGATCTGAATTCCGCGACTTGGTACGACACGATGGACTTGAGCCTCGTCGACGGCTTCAACGCGGCGCTCGGTACCGAGGTGCGTGAGCCTAATGACGCAGGACTCGTCACGCTCGGACCCGTGCTCCATGAGCGCGGCAACGAGCGCGCGCTCGGCGTCTACCCGCTCGCGTGCGACATCTGCATCGCGAGACAGATGCCACCGTGCGGCTACAAGCGCGGCCCGAGCCCCGAGTGCAAGACGGGCAAGCAGGATAACCCCGACGTCGCCTGCCAGTACCAGGGCACCGCGATGCACGGCGCGGACACGGCCGTGAAGCTCGTCTACCTCGGGATGCCCGGCCGAGAGGTGTTGCATCTCGGCGCGGCCGGGAGGGAGGAAGTCCCGTGATGGAAAGGATCGAGTCATGAGTGATGAAGATGACGCAGTCGAAATGATCTTCGCGGAGACGCCGGCAACGTACGCCGCCATTCGCCAGTCGTGGCTCAAACACGGCGGATCTCCCAAGCACCTCGAGTGGCACATCGAGGCGCGGTTTCTCCGGGCAGGTGCTCGCGGATCCCGCGAACGAGACTTCGAAGAATTCACCGGCGTCGGCCGCACACTCGACGAGGCCGTCGAGGCGCTCATCAGCGCTTACCAAAAGGGGTGAGCGTTCATGAAGATCCGCGTGAAGATGCGCGCGATGCCGGGCGACGTGTCCAAGTCGGCGAAGATTGCGATGCTCGAACGACGCGATCCGCGGTCGTGCTCGAAGACTTTCCGCGACACGGTCCGTTCGCGCGAGCGCGCCGCGTTCCGCGAGCAGAGCAAATGCGAGGTCACCAGGCACCTCGAAGATGTGACCGAAGAGGTGATGGAACCGTGGACGCCTCCAGCATTCGATCGACCCGATAAGGGTGGAGACGAGGGCGACGAGGTCGACCTCACGGCGTTCCGGTGGGATCCGGATGGATCGTGATAGGCTCGAGCTATGAGATCGAACGCGAAGCGGCTCGACGAACTCATGGAGGAGCTGGACGAGATCAAGACGCTCTCCTCGCACTTGGAGGACTTCGTGTTCTTGGAGGAGGCGGCGACCAAGCTCGTAACGGAAATCCGCAAGCTCTCCCAGAAGTACCCCAGAGACCAAAACCTGGAAGAAGCAGCTCGCGAGACCGCTCGTGGTTTCGAACAATTCCACCACGGCGTCATCGACGTGCTGTCGCGAGCGCTCGAGGCATTTGACGAGGCCGAAGAAACTCGGCAGGACGAGGCCGAGGAACTCAAGGGCTGATCGCAGAGACGCGGCCGGCGCGTGTTTCATGTACCACGAGGGGGGGGAAGTCCTACCTTGTCCTCGAAAGCGTCAACGGAATCTCTCCGTGCACCATGCGCGCTGGCCGCAGAGCGAATGTACCGCGCGTCGAAACGGCCGGCGCGTGTTTCATGCGCGAGAATACCTCACGACGTGCTGAGGTATCCGCGTTCGGTGAGGTATTGACTAAAGTAGGATAGTATCCTACATTGTAGTCATGAGTGAATACGGCAGGTTATGGCAACAGGCATCAGACATCCGGGACGAGCTGAAGAAGCTCATCTCGCACGCGACGACAAACACGCTCGCGGACGCGAAGCGCACGTGTGCGGACTCCATCATCACAGCGCGCGATGCCGGGGACCACTGGCGAGCGAACCGCATCTCGGATCTCCTCGAAACGTGGGCCGATCTCGAGCGCAGGATGGCTCGCTGCGACGACTAAATTGACTTTGTCTAGATTTTAGCTAACCTAACACTGTCCTAAATAAGGAGGTGTTTACATGACTGATAAGCTCGAATCCCTGAAGAAAGAGATCCTCGCCGCTGGCGGCATGACGTCGAACTGCAACATGATCGGGCTCTACACCGCATGCGGGTTCGCGCGGCTCGGCAAACATGTCCCCGGTACCGTCAGTCAGAGGCTCCGTGCCGCGGGCATCGGGCACATCCCCACCACGTTGCCACAGAAACATACCCAGATCCGCGCTTACCTCATCGCGAGTCCGATTGGACAGCTCATCGAGTCCGTCCTCACACCGGACATCGAGAAAGACGAAGAGCTGCTCTCGCTCGTGGCCGGAGCGGCGAAGAAGATCGCGCAGATCAAGGAGATCCTCAGCGCGTGATCGCGTAAGAGGAAACCGTGGTCGGTTGGTCAAGAAGGAGCCGGGAGTCTGACGAGCGACGGGCCCGGTGGTGGGCGTCGCTCACGAACGAGGAACGCGAGATGGCGACGTTCCTCTCCGAGGTGAACGAGCCGCGCGATGCATTCCTGCTCTTCAAGGTCTTCGTGATCATGTGGTTCGTGATCGCACTCGTTGCGCTCTTCAAATGATTCGGATTGTAGCCGTTAGCGACACTCACGGGTACCACCGCGACATCGAGATCCCTGATGGCGACGTGCTCATTCATGCCGGCGACATCACGATGGACGGCGAGGTCGACGTCATCCTCGACTTCGTGCGGTGGCTCGTGGAGCTTCCCCACCAGCACAAAATCGTCGTGCCGGGCAACCACGACCGGTGCCTCGACATCTCCCAGCCGAAGTACGACGGAGCCGCGCCGCGCATGTTCGAGCTGAGCGAGAGAGCGAGCGTGCATTATCTCGTCGACGCATCGCGCACGCTCGAGGTCAGGGGCGAGAAGATCAAGGTGTACGGCGCGCCGTGGGTCCCAAACCTCCGCGGTTGGGCGTTCTGGGATCGGAACTATGACAAGTTCGAGTACGCCCCGCGCGACATCGACCTCCTCGTCACGCACGCCCCGCCGTTCGGCATCCGCGATGGCCACGCCGAGGCGGGCAAGGACTGGCACATCGGCTCGCGCCACATCGCGCGCTACTTGAACCGTTGCCCGATGCTCAAGACGCACATCTTCGGTCACGTTCATGGGGGCTACGGGATGGAGCAGAAGGGTGAGATCCTCTTCGCGAACGCGTGCACGTGCGATCGTCACTACGATCCTGTGAACCCGGCGCTCGTCATCGACATCTGATCAGCGCGGCCTAGGTCGCCGCCTCGGAGATGAGCCGCATGATGTACAGAGCCTCGGCCAGCTCGACGGGATGGATTTTGGAGAACGAGATCGCCTCCGCGTTACGCGCGTTACGACCCGCTTCGTACCCTTCCGCGATCTCTTTGACGAACGACAGCGTGACGGATGTGACGTCGTACATCGCACCCCTTATCGCGTATTGCGCGAAACCGTCGCAGCGGACGAGCCTGCGGGACATTCCCGAATATGGGTGCACCTTGCATCCCGCATGCTCTCTCAGGATCCGGCCTATGACTGTGTGCTGGACGGGCGACGTGGGCTTGGCCGTGAACTCGAGAATCTTGTCCAGCGTCGCGGGTGACGTGGAAGGCAAGTCTAGCGGGACCCGACCGAGCTGGATGACCGGTTGGATGATGCGGTAATCGCCGAGGATCTGTCCCCAGCGCCTGCGCACGTCTTCTGGAAGCTCGGCGAAGTGCGGCACGCGGATCATTTCGCCGTCGTTGATCCGCAAGGACGCGTCGTGGATGTCCGAGAACGTGCCGTCATGGGCCACGCGGAAAGTGACGAGCTGGCCGCCGCGCTCGACCGCCCAGATCATGCCATGCGCCTGGTGCATGCCGAGCGGGTGCTTGACCCATCCAGCGACGAAGTGCCCGAACGGGATGGGCCTCGCCGCGCGCATCGCGTCCTCGAGCGCCATGCCACGGCGGCGCGCGAGCGTCTCGACCTCGCTCTTGAGCTGCTTCCACTCCTCGCGCGCGAGGCGCCGCTCCTCTGGGTCGTCGCCAAGGGCTGCGCGCGGCAACGTCGCGAGCCGCTTGCCGTCGTGAACGAGGACGGGCGCGAGCGTCGTGTCGAATCCCACGTTCAGCGTGCGCGTACCGAATTGGAGCGTCGTTGTCCCGTCGACCTTGAAAGTCGCGGATGGGACGGCGATCTCAACTAGCTCGGACTCAGACTTGCCGGCGGCGAGGGCCGCTCGCCGAAACGCGCGCTCCGCGTCGTTGATGGCCGACTCCGAACCACGCGCCTTGGCCTCCTCGAGCGCGATGACGAGACCCATGACCCCGGCTCCCACTCCCCTCGACGCGAGCGCCCCGAGCACGCGGTAGATGCACGGGTGCCTGAGCGCCGTGAGGCGCCGGATCACATCGTCGTCGCCGAAATGCGCGACCGCGAGGTGCCGCCACTCAGTGCCCCATTGGTCCCGACTGGACGCGCTCGCGCAGAGATCCCAGGCCATCTCGGCGAGGCTATGCGGTTCGCACGCCTCTTTGACGTCGGCAAGACCCGCGTACGGCGCATTTAAGGGGCTGAGCATGAGCATGTCGCAGATCAGCTCGATGACCTCGTCGCCCAGTGGGCGACCGTCGCGAAGGAGCGGTCGATGCGCGACGTCGGATCTCTCGGACGGCCATTTCGTAAGCGGCCAAACGCGACGGTACGATTCGCGCGCCAGAAACTCGGCAACGCGCTTGTGGTTGCCGGAAAGCTCCAGGATGAGGTCCGAGTGCCCGCCGTCCGCGAGCTTGTGGAGCATCCCCTCCGCACATGCCCGCTTGATCGGATCGTGCGCGTTGCCGAGCAGCCCCACGATCGCGGCGCGCGGGTATTTGGCCGACCATGCCGGCCAATCGCCGGTCTCCCTCTCGAGGTGTTTCTTCGCGAGCGAGTACGCGAAACGCGGATCGTCGATCGAGAGCACCAGCTCACTCGGAAAGTGGTAATACCTGTCGGCATACGCGCCGTGCGCCAGCTCGCTCGGGGGATGGCGATACCTACGATCGTGGTACACGCCAGCCAAAGCCTTCTCGCCGAAGCGCGCGAGCATGATCATGGCGCTCTCCGGGGCAAAGACCTGGCCGTCGCGGAACGGCTGGAGCAAGCTCTCGAGCGGAAAAGCCTTCTTGCCGTCATGAAAGAGCCGTATGGGGTCTCCTCTCATCGACGCGAGGGCTGCCTCGGCTTCTTTGATCGTCATCTCGGGCAACGAATGACGCTCTTCTCGAAGCCACTCTTCTGCTGTTTCCTCGCACTCCTTCGTGAGCTGGACGCGTACAGGGTAGGCTGAGATGGCTTTGGACAGCCGCGCGGGAAGCGGCGGCGGGGGACGCTCCCAGGGCGCTTGGCGCAAGATTTCTGGGACGGCCGGATCATCGAGACCGACCAGCTCGCCCGGCGCCAGAGCATCGAGCCCACACAGCTCCACGTACTTCGCCTTCGCAAGCGCCGCGTTGCGGGAGATCCCGCGGCCGGCGTCGCGCAGCGCCACGGCCGCCAGATCGCGGTGCAGCCTGAAGTAATCGCCGATGACGTAGCGCGTCTTCTGGTTCGAAATGCGGGCCGCGAGGTAGCGCGCGACCTCCTCGCACCGGAACACGCTCATCGCGGTCGCGTGCGGTTCGCAGAGCTGGTTCTTGGCCGTCTTCGCAAGCTCGAACAAGACGGGCAGGGCTTCCTCGCCGATGCTCGCCACGATCTCGGCGTAGTTGATCAGGTTTTCTCCGTCGGTGCCGTGCTGCGACCAGTTGTACCGCGACAAGATCGCGCGGATCGTCCGCGCGTCGCGGGCGAGCGCGAGGTGCATGTTGGAGAACGGCGGCGCGCTCTCGACGACGTCCCGTAAGACGGCGTCGCGCCACGGCTCATGCTCCAAGAAGGCGACGGCGAGCTGTTCGCGCAGAACCCGATTCCCCAGGGCCCAGACTGCTTCGACGGCTCCCCGACACTCGTCCCGGATTCGCGCGTCCTGCTGCACGAGGATACGACGCATGAGCGCGCCGCATTCGTCCTCGCGCCTCCCGATCCCCCGGAGGCTCGGTCCGACCTTCTGCGCCCACCCCGCGACGGCCGAGGGGAACGCGAGCGTCATGACGATAGGCACGGGCCCATACAGCGACGCGAGGTAGGTCGATGCATGCTCCGGCGACCCGATCGTGAGCAAGAGATCGAGTTCGAGGTAATTTATCTTCTGCGGCACGCCGCCCGACGCGCAGAAGCGCTCTAGCGCCGCGAAGATTTCTGGATTGCTGTCCTCGATTGACACGCGCCGCGCGAGATCTTTGTAGGCTTGGCGAACCTGGTTCTGGAGCGTCGCCCATTCCGTGTACTTGAAGTAGTCCATGCGCTCCAAGAGCACGGCGTCCTCGGCCACCCGCGGGAGGATGAGCTTGCGAGCCGCGTCGTGCCAATGGATGATCGTCATTCGAATTCTCAAGATACAGGATAAGTAGCCGAATGATTGCCGTCAAATCGCCGTACCGTCGGCGCTCGGCCTCTGGAATTCGGCCATTCTTGCCCGCCGCGCGAACCTGCGGTCTACTCGTGGGAACGCGGAGCACCTCCTCATGCAATCGGCCTTGACCAGGAACAGAGACGACGAATTCATGCAGCTCGCGGCCGGCGTCCCGATGCCCTCGCTCGTGAAGCCCGTGCTCCTTGCGACCGCGCTCGGCGGGGTCCTCGGACACTTTTTCGCCAAGAAGCCCCTCAAGTGGGCGCTCATCAGCGGCGCGGCCACGGGCGTGCTCGGCACCGTTGCCGAGGCGAGCTTCGCCGGCGGCATGGCGATGTGCATGCAAACCGTGAAGGAGATAGTGGAGGAGGATCAGGCGGGAGGACGTGCCACGACGCGCATCCCGCACGTCAGGATGCCGGGCGGCGGCGAGACGACCGCCACGGTCGTGTGGCCAATGGGCGTCCCAGCACCGCCTCCCGGATACTTCGACCAGCCGCACATGGCTCCGCCACACGCCGCCGGGTGGTGGTAATCCATGGGCGCATGGGGCTACGGGCCGTTCGACAACGACGACGCAGGCGACTTCTACACCAAAGGCGACCCGTTGCCGACGCGCGGCGCGCTCGAGAAAGCTCTCCGCTCCGTGCAGACGCCGCGCGGCCGGCACTATCACGCGGACGAGGCTCGAGCCGCCGCAAACCTCGTCGCCGTCGCGCGCTCGAGTGACGCCAAGCTCAAGAACTTGGCCGTGACGGCACTCGAGCAGATCAAGGATGACAAGTCCTGGGTCGAGAACTGGGAGAAGCCGGATCTCATGAGGGAAGAGCTTGCCCTCGAGATCGAGAGCCTCGAACGCAAACTCCCCGCCTCGGAACGCTTGGAGAGGAAGGCTAAGATCGAGGCAACCGAAGAAGAGTCCTGGAAGAAAAAAGTCGAGGGCCTCAGGGGATCCAAAGAAGCGGGTCCGTTCGTTCAGGCGACGCGCTTCGCGAAGAAATACAAGACGCCGCTCCTCGTCGGCGGCGGCCTTGTTGCCCTCTATTGGTTTTTCAGGAAACCGAAAGTAGCGGCACCGCCCGCGCACTTCGCCGGCTACCCAGCCTCCACACCGTACCCCTACTCGGGGCATCCGGCCATCGGTTGGTGGTGACCCATGGAGACGATTGAATTCGAGTACGAGAACGAGGACGGCGACACCGAGGTGGTCGAGCTGCCCGCCTACTACGAAGTGTGCCCGCGTTGCGAAGGCAAGGGAAAGCACGTCAATCCGAGCATCGACGAGCACGGCATCACCGAAGAGGAGTGGGAGCATGACTGGGATGAAGAAAGCCGGGAGGCGTACCTGAGCGGCAGGTACGACGTCACGTGTCACGAGTGCGGCGGCAAGCGCGTCGTGAAGGTGGTCGACGAGGACTGGATCAAGAGGAGCGGCTCGGCCGAGCAGAAGCGTTGGCTCAAGGCGTACTTCAGAATGCAGCGCGCGTTGGCTGAGGACGAACAGATCTCCCGCATGGAGAGGATGAGGGGCGCGTAATCCGTGATGGCCGAGGAATCCAGAAAGGGAACGCGTACCTACCAGTTCGGTGATGTCAAGGCGACCGCGACTTACCAGACCGGGCTCGGGTGGCGCTACACCGTGGACCTCAGTGTGCCGGGCAAGACGTGGAAGTACTGGGACGTGAAGGTCTACACGGAAGTCCCCGACGAGCACCTCGAAGCCGTGGAGCACGCGACGGGTTACACGATCGACGATCTAGAAGAAGGGCGCGAACCCGGCACGCACGAGCACGGACCCTTGCGCGCGCCGGAAGCGAAACGCAAGTCGTGGCTCGCGAGCCTGAAGAAGGCGCGCTCGCAGATGACGCAGCCCAAAGCACCGCGGTTTCCCTTCAAGGACACCCGCTGCAAGCCGTCCTCACGTCACGTGCCCAAGGAGATCGCCGCGGGGATCGCGTCCACCGACGGCAAGGGAAACTGGTCGACCGCGAAGAAGAACGTTCACTTCATCTTGGAGATCCCGCACGGCTTCAACGTCGACGGCAAGAGGTACTACGGCTCGATGAACGCTTACTTCTTGCCGGAGGAGTGGGACACAACGAAGGATGGCCTGATCTACACCGACAGAACGTTCGAGAAGGGCGTCAAGGACGCGCTCCGGAGGGCGGGGTTCAAGCATGCGGGCGACATCATGTACTCCGAGCAGGGCATGCAGGGCGGCGTCGGGTTGAACAGGAGCCAGCGCGGCGGCAACTTCGTCAACTTCGACGTCGGTAGCGACCTCGCGCACGAGCTAGTCGCCAAGGGATACGCCGCCGTCTTGGAGGATTGAACGACATGGCCGAGCACTTCCACGCATCGAACGCACGCATCCCTTTGCCGTTCATCTCGTCCAACCCGAACGAGCTTGGCAAACCCTACCGCGACAAGGCAGGCATCGATCCCGTCACGCGCAAGAAGTCGTGGTTCGAGGGCGTCTTCAACCAAGCATACGATCGCGGCTTCACCCGCTCGACGGCTCTTGAGGCTGCCCAGATCGCGGTGAACCCCCCGAAAGATCTCCGCGCGTACGAGAAAGCGCGCGGCATGCGCATCGCGACCACGCGGAGCAAGGGCTCGACGCCCGACTTCGAGAAAGTCGTCGCCGCGTTCCGCCGCGCGAAGAAGAACCATCCCGAGGAGGCCGAAGAGTACAAGGTGTCTGGCGAAGAGGGCGAACGCCGCGAAGCCGAATCGCGCGAAGCGAACCGCTCGATCAGGGAACGGAACAAGCCTCTGAACAAGCTCGCCGACTTCGTAATGAGGAACAAAGTGGAGATCCTCTTCTTCAGCGGTCTCCTCACGTTCGGTTGGTGGGTGAACAAGGGGGCCGCGACGAGGCCGCATGCCGCTGGGTACTGGGGCGGAAGTCTTCCCATCGGAACCGCTCCCACGCCCGAGACCGATGGATGGGATAGCTGGTCCCCGATTTACGAAGTCACGCACCCTGATCTCTATGTCCGGAACCACCCTTCGCGTTCGCGTTGGTGGTGATCGGCGATGCCCGCACGCCTCCCGTCCTACCTCCCGATCAACGACGCGCGCAGGCGCAAAGTGGAACTCCTTGATTCGCTCTCCGAATTCGATGTCGAGGTGATCGACTTCATTGCTTCAAGGAATGGCCGCGTCTTCGGCGGTGCGGGCGAGAACATCGCTATGGTCAAGACATCACGTGCGACGAGGCGCTCAATCCGCATGAAGGAAGAGGATCGCGACACGATCGTCCTTCCGCGCGCCGCGGAAGTGCGCCGTCTCGAGCGTGCTGGCTGGCTCCGGTCATCGGGGAGCCCCATGGGTCCGGAGTCTGGCTACTATCACCTCACGGAGTCAGCGGAGAAAGTGTGGGGCGCGCTCGGGCGCTCGGTAAGGTAGAATGTGATCATGAAGCTCGTTGGCCCCCTCTTTTCCCGTCCCGTCCCGGCCCAGCAAGGCGGCGCGTCCATGACCGTCGGCACCCGCATCGTCTCGCCGTTCGTGAAACGGAAGAAGAAGCGCGGCTCGCAATCGCTCATTTCCGCAGAGCAGGTCTCCGCGTCCGCCGTGAGCGCGGCCCAGGAATCCCTCGGCACGATCCCGCATGCGAACGCGCCGGCGCCCGAGCCCGTCCCGACCCCGAAGAGCGCGATCTCCGCGCCCAAGGAGAAGGTGACGCTCGAGACCATCATGGCCTCCGCGCTCGGGCCCGAGCGCACGACCACTGTCGGCAAGGTCGTGCGGCGATAGCAAGTCAGAATTCCGAGAATTGCTCGTCGATGACTGACATGCATCCAACGTTGCTCCAGGCCATCGCGTCGAAGACTTCTCCATCCCCGCTCATCCCCGTCCCCAAAAACAGCGCCCAGCGCCAAAAGCTCCTCATCGAGGCGCTCCGCTGGTGTCAAGAGAACGCGCGGTGTATCGAGACCCGCAGGTACGTGAGCCGCGTGCTGCGCGTGTGTGAGAAGCCGTTGCGATAAATTTACGATCGGTGCGAGTTCGGATACATTCGGGTCATGGCTGGATCGAAGAGCGAGGCGGGTGAGACCGGGATCGAGGAGCTTCGTCGTGCGGCAAGGATGTCCGGGTACGGCCGGGAATCGGCGTACGACGGATTCACGGCCGAGGAATGCCTCAACATGATGCGGGCCTGCTGGGACTCGGGTTGGGACATCTTCCCCGATGCGCTCACACCCGAGGAACGTCGCGGAGCCGCGAGGAACGGGAAGCTCTCCGACCGCGCCCTCGGGCGGCTCGAACGCGATCTCGGGTGATATGGGCGCGCTCGGGATCTCCGATGAAGAGTGGGCCGAGATCGCGCAAGGCGAAGCCCAGCACGCAACGTGTCGACACCGGTGGCGGATGGCCGGGAGCATGGTCGAAGCGGCCGACCCGTTCGAAGGAACGCCGGAACGCGTTCGCTACGTCTCGCGCTGCCTTGGATGCCAATGGGAGAGATGGACGAGGCCCATGAACAGGGAACCCCACTAAGAGATCCGTGAATTTTTACGGCCCACGCCGGTTCGGATACATTCGGGGCATGCCCACCGCGGAATTCATCAGGAAACTAGATTGGAAGAGCGACGCGCGGTTCTACAAGCTCAGCGAACCCGTGAAGTGGCACGACTACAAGAAGGATCGCGACAAGACGACGAACTACGTAATCGTCTCCGGCGTCTACATCGTGGGCGAAGGCGAGGAGACGCTCGTCTTCCCCGCCGACAAGAACGGCGAGGCGTTCCAAAAGATCGAGATCGGCGGGTTTCGCGGGAGCATCGATCACGATGGCGCGCTCGAAGAGATGGGCTACGACGTTCGCTGAGCGATGATCGAACGGCAAAAGCCTGACGAAGAGGTGGTCGATTGGTGCCGCGACCCAGCGGCCTCGGGTTGGCGATCACGCGCGTTCCTCGACAAGGGCGAGGTGGTGGCCTACGACGGCGGACATTGGTTCGTGTGCCTCTCCGGCCACTCCATCGCGAGCGCGCAGGGCGATGAGCCCGATGCAGAACGCACCAAGGCTCGCGCACTTCGCGTCTACGAGGCGCTCACGTCATGAAGCCGGAAGAACTTTTCTTCGACCTCCGGGATGATCTTGCCTTCCGCAAGCTCCAAGGCGAGTGTCTCAGGTCGCGGGATGAATCCACGCTCTCCATCTTGAACGAAGCTATGCGAAACTTTCTGCCACCACCCACCGAGCTTCCCGAAGATGTTCGCGCGGCGATGCGCGAAGTCCGTCGGTTGAGGCGAAGCTCATGACGGAACTGAAGAAGGGCGACCGCGTGCGGATGACGGCGGCGCTCAAGGCGAAGATGCGCGGCAACTGCCTGCCGGGCAAACACGTCGATCCCCAAGGCGTCAGGCAGACGGACGACGAGTGCCTCTACTGCTCGACCGACCACATCGAGGAGTTCGGCGAATGCGTCGGCGTCGTGGACGGCCTCGTGGACTGGAACGTCGTGCCCCCGAGCGACCCGCTCTATGTCGAGCCCGGACCCGAGGTCGACGTGCGATGGCAGCCGTCGAACCTCCGGTACGCGTACGATCCCAACGATTTACAGCTCGCCTAAAAGCGAACGGTCTCCCGCCGATTGGGACTGGACAACAGGGGCGATCGATTTAGCTTGTCGGTGGTCCTCAATCCCTGTAGTCCTCTATCCCCATGACCAAGAAAGAGACGAACGCGGTGAGCCGTCGTCGGCGTTCCAAAGGCGGAAAGAGGGTCGCGGCCTACCTGCCGTCGGACACCTATAAACGATTACGGATACAGTGCGCGAAAGAGGACTGCTCGGTCTCCGACGCCATCACGCGCGCGGTCGAGGACTGGCTTGGCAGAAGGAGTTCGTCATGACGGATGGAGCGAAGAGAACGTCGGTGTTCGGGTTCCTGAAGAACATCGTCGCCGAGGACGTGCCAGATAACGCGAGCGCCAGGCCGACGCGAAACACCCCGATCCCCGCCGCCCCGCGGCACGTGATGAATCCCATCGTCCACAAAGAATCGCCGGCAGCGGCACCTGCTGCGCCCGACGCGCACGCCCTCGAGAAGCTCGAAGCCCGTCTCCAGGCCGCGTGCCCCGCGCCGTACATTGCCTTCATGGAACAGTATGAGTCCCTCAAGGAAGACATCGCCGACGAGCGCACGCGCTTCAAGGTCGCGCTCAAGACGACCCACACGACTGCCGAGCAGGTGCTCGGGGCCCTCGACCAGCTCCTCTCGGTGATGCAGAAGGCCAAGGAGGAGTTCACGCACTCGTTCGACGAGAACAAGCAGAAGAAGATGAGCGCCGCGCAGGAGGGCATCGTCGCGGGCGAGCAGCTCATCGCGTCGAGCCTGGAGCAGATCAAAGCGATCGAGGAGAAGATCGCTTCGCTCAAGACGAAGCACGAGACAGACACCCAGAACATGCAGGACGAGAGCCGCCGCCTCGACGCGATCCTCGGCGGCTTCAACGCTGCCCACGCGCAAGTCACCCGCCGCCTCGAAGACCAAAAGAATCGCATCGCCTCGATGGAGAGCGGAAAGAGCTAAGAAATCATGGCCGAATCGAACAAGATCTCCGACCTCCTCCAGAACCGCGAGAAGTGGGGCCAGAACGTCGTCACGCTCCTCGTGCTCGGCGTCATCGCCTGCACCGGGATCTATTTCTGGGGCGCGATCCTGCCCTGGCTCGTCGAGATGGTGACGAACACGCTCAAGCTCGCGGGCCTCTGCGCCGGGCTCGCCGCGATGCTGTGGGTGGTGCTTGACCCGAAGATGCGCACGCTCGCGCTCTACGCGTACCGATCGCTCACGCGCTGGCTCACCAAGCAGTTCATCGACATCGATCCGATCGGCATCCTGAACACCTACGTCGCGCGCCTCAAGGAGAGGCTGAGCGAGATGGAGGAGGCCATCGGCAGCCTCCAGGGCCAGCGTGACCAGCTCGCCGCATTCATCTCGAAGAACGAGGTCGAGCGCGTCCACGAGCTTCAGCGCGCCGCGCAGGCGAAGAAGATCGCCGCGCAGGGCGGCGAGAACGCGGCGGACATGCGCGGGCAGATGGGCCTCTCCGGACGCCAGGCCGGCAGGCTCGAAGCGTCGAACAAGACGCTCACCGCCCAGCTCACCGAGATGGACAAGCTCCTCACGCGCCTCAAGAAGATGCGCGACACCTCGTCGGTGCTCATGCAAGACATCCAAGCCGACGTGAAGCTCCGGACCGAGTCGTACAAGATGATCACGAAGGGCTTCTCGGCCTTCCAGCGCGCCCAGAAGATGATGGCGGACAGCGGCCCCGAGAAGGAACTCTACGACGAGACGCTCGAGAAGCTCACGGAGGACTACTCCCAGAAGATGGGTCAAATCGAGTACTTCATGGAAATTTCGAAGTCGAGAATCAACGGCGCCGATCTCGACAACCTTGCCTACGAAGACAGCGCGCTCGCCCAGCTCGACAAGTGGGAGAAAGAGAGCGCGGCGCTCGACGACGTGGCGGCGAAGGCGAATGTCCGCGTCGATGCTTCTTCAGCCGTGAAGAACGTGCGTGTGGGTGAGGAAGAAGCCTCGCCGGACAGCTTCTCGGAGCTGTTCGATGACAAGAACGCGAAGCGGTGAACCCATGAGCAAATCCAAATCGACGAAGAACACAGAGCCAAAATCAAGTTTTGCGGCGCAGATCAAGATCAGGCTGTCGCCCGGCGAGCGGCAGGCGCTCGGTCGCCTGATCGATCGCGCGGAGAAGGCCGGCGCGCTCGCGAAGGGGACTATCACGGCCTCCGGGTACGCGAGGAGCGTGCTGCTCAACCACATCAAGCAGAACTAAGAATCGACGCGCGCCATAGGTGGACACGCGCGAAACAGAAAGAGAAAGAAAGAAGTCATGGCGATTCGAATCAAGCGTGGTCCCGTTGTGCTCATCGCGATCGCCCTCGCGGTGGGAGCGTTCTTCGGCATCAAGGCCATCGTCGGCAAGATGCCAGGCCACGAGGCCGAGGTGCCGAAGACGGCAGCGCTTCCGACGTTGCAGGAAAACACCGTCACGAGCGCCATCGCGCAGACGCCGCTCCCGAGCAGCGCTCCCGCAGGCAAAGGCACCGACGTGCGCATGATGGTCTGGGCGTGGAACGCTCAGATGGCGCTCCTCTACGCGAACGGCGGCGTCGATACGACGCAAGGATCGCTAATGGCTTCGCACAACGTGAACCTCCACTTCACTCGTGAAGATGACACCAGTAAAATGGCTGCGCAGTTCATGGCGCTCGCCAAGAACGTCGCAAAAAATGCTGAGCCCACAGACGGCGTCCACTTCGTGACGCTCATGGGTGACGGGACGCCGAGCTGGTTCGCCGGGCTCAATGCGGACTTGAAGAAGATCTGCGCTGACTGCACGGCCGAGACCGTGGGCATCCTCGGCTACTCGCGCGGCGAGGACAAGTTCATGGGGCCCGCCGAGTGGAAGGACACGCCGAAGAAAGCTCAGGGCGCGCTCATCGCCGGCGTCATCCGCGACGGTGACTGGGACGTCGCGATGAAATGGGCTGGCGACAACGGCATCCTCAACAATCCCGACGAGACGACCTACGATCCGGACGCGCTCAACTGGGTGAACGTCGACAATTTCCTCGAAGCTCCGAAAAAGTACATCTTGGGAGTGTGCGAGGACCGCCCCGTCGTGCACGCGGGGCATCGCACGGGCCAGACGAAAAACGTGTGCGTCAACGGCGTCGTCACGTGGACGCCGGGAGACGTGAACGTCGCCGAGCAGAAGGGCGGTCTCACGAGCATCGTGTCGACGAAGGAGTACCGGAGTCAGATGCCGTGCGCGCTCATCGGCATCCGCAAATGGGACCGCGCCCACAAAGACGTCGTCGAGGGGATCTTGCAGGCGTCGTTCGACGCGGCCGACCAGATCCGCGCGTACCCGAACGCGCTCGCGCGGGCCGGCGAGATCAGCGCAGCCGTTTACAAGGAGTCGGACGGGCCGTACTGGGTGAAGTACTTCAAGGGCGTCACCGAGAAGGACAAGCAAGGACTCATGGTCCCGCTCGGCGGCTCCTCGGTCTCGAACCTCGCCGACGACGTGCAGGTCTTCGGGCTCGCGCCCGGATCCGCGAACCTCTTCGCCGCGACGTATGCGACGTTCGGGGACATCGTGGTTCAGCAATATCCGAAGCTCGTGCCAAACTACCCGCCCGTCTCGGACATCCTAGACACGTCGTACGTGGAGGATCTCGCGAAGAAGGCGCCGACGCTCGCCACCGGTTCGAAGGACGTTGCTACGTACGGCAAAAACGCGCCCATCACAAACGTCGTGTCGAAAAAATCTTGGAGCATCACGTTCCAGACTGGGAGCGCGGCCTTCTCGCCCGAGGCGTCGAAGACTCTCGATGCGCTCGAGAAGGACCTCGTCATCACGGACTTGGTCATCGAGATCGACGGCCACACCGACAACACCGGCGACCCCGCGGGCAATAAGACGCTGTCGCAGAGCCGCGCGAACGCGGTGAAAGGCTGGCTCATGAGCCAGTCGACGACGAACTTCCCCGCCGACCGCTTCAGCGTCAAGGCGTTCGGGCAGGACAAGCCCGTCGCGACGAACGACACGGAGGCGGGGCGGGGCAAGAACCGGCGCGTGGACGTCATCATGGGAACGGCCGAGTGACTGCCGCTATCGCGAAAACGTCCGCCCTGACGGACCCACGCCTTACATGGGCGTCGCTCTTTCTGCCGGGCCTCAGCCTCGGCCTTTATTACATCATGAACAAGTACGGCGGGATGAAAAAGATGGAAGAGATGCTGAAAGAGATGGAAGAAGTCCGCGCATGCCGCGACGAGGCTATCGACACGGCGGCGCAGGCATTCAAGCTTGTCGAGCGCCTGATGGCGAGCGAGAAGCTCCTCCGCGAAAAGCTCCGGGCCGCGGAGAGCGCGCTCAAGAAAGAGCGCGACGAAAACATGGAGAAATTCCACAAGGACTTCGACGCGCGGCAAAACCTCGAAAAGGCGAACGAGGACTGGAAACACAAGAACGCTGATCTCGAGGTTCGCGTCCAGACCCTCGAAAAGGAGAACGCGAGGCTCGAGAACGCGATCCAGCAAGCTCGGTCCATCAGTGTCGACGGTTGGTGGGCTCCCACAAAAAACGGCAAGCACATCCTCAAAGGTGTCCTCGTCGACTTCATCGACAAGGACAGCTCGGACACGTTGCAGTGCAATATGCTCGTGTTCAGGCTGACCGAGGCGTGCGACGGCTGCAAAGATGGCAGCTCGACGGACGGCCTCGCGTTGGCCAGCGCCGAGGACGACGACAAGCTGCACAGGGCGTCTGCGGGCTCCTTGATCGGCGTTCCCGAGTGGAAGCAGCTCGTTGGCCTGTGGCCGACGAAAGTCGGACACCTCGTGCACATCGAGCGTAGCGAATCGCGCGACCTTGGTAAGGGTCGCAGGATGTATTCGATCGCGGTGCAGGTCTCGAAAGGTCCATTCAACCGCTTCAAAGGCGAAGACGATGACGCTGTTTATGCGAAGTCAAATACCAAAAAGCGGAAAAAGGTTGGTCTAAGTCGCTCCGCCGGAACCGCGTGATGAACGGCACCGTCCGTCTTACCGCCGAAGAGCTGCTTCCGCCCGGCGCGCTTCACCCGACCGATTGCCACGAGTGCGGCGGCTGCGGCTGGTGGCAGGACGGCCGGACCAAATGGCCGTGCGCGTGCAACCCGAACCGGCTCTCCACGGACGAGTGTTTCCGCCTCCAAGATGAGAGACGCGCGGCTCATGACAGGCTCAAGAGGGCGAACTGATGAAAGCCCCGCTGTGCAACCGGATCGAGCCCCGGCCGTGCGAACAGGAGTCGACCCGCGTCATGATCACCGAAGGCGAGAACCGCGGCCACGGACGCCGCACCCCGCTCGTGATGTTCTTGTGCGTTGACCATTTCGGCACCGCGTGCGCGGAAGTGCGCGAGGCCGGCGAAGCGTACGTCTGGTCGGAGTTGAAGTGGCTCGATATAGGAGGAGATCGTGCTGATCGTTCAAGCTAAATCCCAGCCTTACCGAGGTCGTTTCACCGAAAAGGCTGTCGAGCTTCTCGGAAGCGGCGTTCGGGTCGGTCGGATGTACGTCAGCGGGTGCAATCCCTGTCATTGCCACGTCTGCGAAGCCGAATTCGATCCGCCTTCCAAACAGCCAGGTCACCGGGACGCTTGGGGCGAGTGCTCGACCTGCAAGACCCCGTTCGTGTTCGAGTTCGTGCAATGAGCTTCCGCGACGCCTGGGTCCCGAACGGCCGCGTCTCGAAGCGCGTGCACCTGATCCTCGGTGCGGGCACCATCATGCTGATCCTCGTGGCGTGGAGTCTGCGCCCAGCGTTCCTGCCTGGGCCGGCCGACGTCGTCCGCGCCTACCCGAAACTCTTTGATCAGGGTCTCGTGCAGCAGCTCTTCGTGAGCCTCACGACGAACTTCCAGGCGATCGGCCTCTCGTGCCTGCTTACGATCCCGCTCGCGTACCTCACGGTGCTCCCGGTCGCGCGGCCGTTCGTGCGCGCGATTTCCAAGATGCGATTTTTGGGTCTAACCGGCCTCGTTGTCCTCTTCACGCTCACCTTCGGCGGCGGCCACGCGCTCAAGGTCGCGCTCTTGGTGTTCGGCATGGGCGTGTTCCTCGTCACGAGCCTCTACGACGTCGTGGAGGCGATCCCGAAAGAGGAGTTCGACCATGCGCGCACGCTCCGGATGTCGCCGTGGGGCGCCGTGATCGAGGTCGTTGTGCTCGGGCACATGGACGCCGTGCTCGACGCCGTGCGCCAGAACGCCGCGATGGGCTGGGTAATGCTCACGCTCGTCGAGGGGCTCGTCCGGTTCGAGGGCGGCCTCGGCTCGATGATGCTCGCGGAGGACAAGCACGTCGCGCTCGACGCTGTGTTCGCGATCCAGCTCTTGGTCCTGGTCGTGGGCGTGCTCCAGGACTTTGCGCTCTCGTGGCTCCGAAGGATCTTGTGTCCGTATGCGGCCCTCACGCTGGAGAGACAATGATGTACCGCGAGAATGCGAAAGAACAGACGGATGATCAGGTTACCGCCGAGACCGAAGCGCGCCACTGGCGACGCGTCTTACGTCTCACGGCGCTGCGCGTTGCAGTCCTCCTCGCGATCCTGTTCGCCGGAGCGGCGTCATATCGCGTCGCGAGGACTCCGAAAGTCGTGAAGCCTACGGGATGCTACGAGAGCGCGCAGGTCCTCGCGCTCGAGGATAGCCACGATTGTCCTGCGGGGGCGCGCGCCGAGATCAAGCAAGTCAAGGTGAAGGGCGAAGATGCTGTGGTCGTGCGATGCAAATGCCTGGTGCCGCCGCTCAGTGACGTGGTCCATCACGATGGTCCGCTTCTCGACAGCGACGGCACTGAATGTTGGATATGGGAACCTCTCGTCAATGCTCCAGAGGGAGCTGTCATCGCCACGCACGTGCAGACATGCACGAGCCATCTCCCGGTAAACCAATGAGTGAAGACATCAAGTACGACGAAATCGATGAACTGGACAAAGAGGTCGTAGCGCTTGCCCGCGCGCTCGTCGTCGCCTACTGGCTCGGCCACAAAGTCGAGGCAGCGATCCCGCAGACCATGGACGCCATGATCTCGAAGGGGCACGACGGCCTGAACTGGCAAAAGTTCGTGCCACTGGCGAAGGACGTCCTCGCGCGCGCCGCGAAGGATGAGTACCAGCGCGGCCTGAGCGACGCGGCCCTCGCGGCCGTCCAGCTCCGCGAGGGAAGTGTCCGAGTTCAAGGAGGATCACGTGGGAGCCATGCTCGCGATCACCAGGCTCGCCTCGCTTGCCGCCAACAAGGAGAACGCATGAAACCCGAGCAGCTCAAGGACGCGATCGACCAGTACTTCGCTCTCGAAGAAGACATCAAGGAAACCCTCGGGTGGGTCGACAGTTGGAAAATCTTGCCGCTCGAAGACAACCGCCAGAGCTACTGGCTTCTCGCGGGCGACGACAAGAAGACCGGCCGCGACTGTACCGTCATCACCTTGAAGGAGCCCATCACCTTCGAAGCCGCCAAGAAGGGTGAAGTCAGCGGTAGCCAGATCTACACCCAGCGGGACCACGAGCGCTGGATCTTCAGGGCCGGCGGCGTGGTCCTCATCCCGGTCGACACACAGACCGACGGGAACGTCCTGCTCCTCCTGCTCGACGCCGCCAAGGAGATCAAGGACGCGAAGATCGAGAACTGCTACCGCCGGCACTGGGGAGACGGGGGAGACATGGACGACGACGAAGACGAAGATGGCGCGAGCGTGAACGAATGACCATCAAAGACGTCCCGCCGCTCACTGCGATCGGCTTCTGCTCGAAGTGCGGCATCGTCCGCGAGGACTACCGCGGCATCCCAGTCACCGACTGCGTATGCACCGCCAAGCGGAAGCACAAGGACGACTGCATGTACGTGAAGGCCGTGGGCATGTGGATAGAGATCGACGACATCCGCTGCGATGCGCACAAGAACTTTCCTTGCGAGGAGTGCGACTGCACTTGTGGGGCCCACGCCGCCTCCCAGACATCGAAGGAAGAACAACGATGACCACGGCAACCAAAGATGCGCTCGCGCGGCCGGCGCCACCGTGGCCTGCGTGGTCGACGCTCTGGCTGACGGGCGCCCTCGGCATCGGTTACTGGTTCATGCACAAATACAGTGGGATCAAGAAGGAGATGGAGATGCTGAAAGAGATGGAAGAGGCGCGCGCCGCTCGCGACGCGGCCGTGAGGGCCGCGGCCGAGACGTTCAAGCTCGTCGAGGCGCTCATGGCGGGCGAGAAGCAGCTCCGCGAGCGGCTCAAGGCCGCGGAGGACGGGCTCAAGAAAGAGCGCGAGGAGGGCATGGAGAAGCACCACAAGGACTTCGACGAGCGCCAGAAGCTCGAGTCCCGCGTCGCGATCCTCGAGAAAGAGAACATGCATCTCAAGGGGCTGCTCTCGGATGCGAACGCCTCCAAGGGACTCGCGAAGCGCCGGACGAACAAGCGGCCATGACTACCACTCCCACCCCTCCCGCCGCTTTTCCCACGTCGGAGACCCCGCACCTCTTCACGGAGAAACCCGATCCCACAGTTGTCGAGTGCGCGCGTCTCCACGAGGCCGCCGAGACCGAACGCGTACTCATCAAGGAGCGTCAGGAGACCGAGCGCCAAGAAAGCAGACACCGCCACGAGACGAAACGCGAACGGCTCGAGAACTGGAAGGACAGAGGTTTCCAGGTGATGTTCGGGATCGCATTCTGCTTCGGCACCCTCATCACGGCGATCGCCGCGAGCACGATCGCGGGCGACTATGCGCCCGTGAAGCCCGCGACGCTGGCCCCGACGGAACCGTGCGTCGAATCAGTCACGCAGGTGAACATGGCGATCGGGTCGCCGGTGAAGTGTCCGGTCGGCGCCACCATGAGCCTCGAGCAGATCAATCCCTCCACGGCGACGATGAAGTGCACGTGCCCCAAAGAACCCAGGGACAAGGAGAAGCCGTTCAACTCCGAGTCGAGCTACCAATGACGGGCATCGTCTACAAGGCCGATCCCGCGCGCGCGGACCTGCCCGAGACGGGCATCCCCGTCCGGGCGATCGAGGCGGACGGTTCGTGGGGCAACGTCGACATCGCGCACCTCGATCGCGCGAGCCTCGACGCTTGGCTCCGGTCGCGCGGGACGATCGACTGGCCCATCGACGTCATCATGATCCTCTTCCATCACCCGAGGCCATCCCCGGAGGGAGACGTGACGGCGTGACGCGCAAATCTCAAGAATCGAGGGATGCCAAGCTCCTCAGGAAGACCTACGGCTGTAAGCACACGACGGCCGTCAACCTGATCCGCGAGCACGGTCTCGACAAGGCGACGGAGATCATCGCCGAGCGGGCCGCGAGGGGCGAGTACGTGAACGACGGAACTGACACGGGCAAACAGAAAGAGGAGAAGCGATGACGATCAAGAACCAAGTCCACTCGAAGTTCAAGGTGTTCATCCCCGAGGCCGGGATCACGGACAAGGAGGTGATGCGCAGGCTAGAGAGCATGGTCGAGGGCTGGGCGCGCGCGAGCAAGGCCGCGGTCAAGAGCGTCGGTATCGAGTACATCGATCAGAAGAAGCAGGTCGTGCTCTCGCTCGGCTACCGCGACGACGAGCCCGGCTATCCCGTCAAGCTCACCTCCTACCAGCTCGGCAAGCTCCAGCTCCGGCCCGAGGAGATCGAGCGGGCCATGGAGAACGCAGCCGGCGACGTCGAGAACGTGATCTGCCACGAATTCTTCGTCGACGGCGACGGCGAGTTCGTGATGGTGCTCCTCTCGCACGGATGATGACGTCATGACGCTCCACGAAGCCCTTTGTCGGGTGGCCAAGTCGCTCGTCGCCATGAAGGCCTTCAACCAGAAGCTCCTCGCCGAGATGGGGGAAGACCCTGACGCGCTTATGTTCCCGAGGAACAAATTCTCGGACGAGCAGAACCGGCAGCGCGATCAGATGAAGCGCGAGCACGAGACAATGATGGAGGGCTTCGCCGCCGACCCCCAACTCCGACAGCACATGGTGCCGTGGATGATCGACTTCGAGGGCGACGAATCCCCGAAGGGGATCGAGTGGGACAAACACGAGAAGGGAAACGTTGATCGGAAGGATTTCGTGGCCGCTGTCCGCGCGGATTTCGGCGAGCTGCCGCGCAAGGTGCGCGCCTGGATCGAGGAGCACCACTTCGAGATCAGCGACTCGGGGAGCGGCTGCGGTGGCTGGCACCTCGGCGTGCCCTGCTCGGACAAGGACGCCGCCCGGCTCTGCCAGCTCGCGCAGGACAAGCTCAAGGTGTACCTCGACGCCGGTGTGCTCACGATCTGTCTCAGGTTCTGGGGATGGCGGTTCGAGGACGTCTACACGAATGACGCGGCCGAGGAGTTCCTCAAGGCTCGCGGGGTCTCATGAGGCAGACGCGCGCGTGCTGGCTATGCGGGGAACCCGCCGTCAGGTGGACGGGTCACGTCCACCAAGTCGGTCCAGGCATCTTCGACGCGATCCCAGTGAAAGTGCACGCGGGCTGGTGCGCCGAACATGCCGAGCTTCGCCAGCGCGGCGACAGTTCGATCCTTCCGGCCATCGCCGACGCATTCCCCGGTCGCGTCGCGATCCGCGAGGCGCTCAAGAAGAACGCGTACGCAGGCTGTCAAGGTTGCTACGGCGACATCTCTGGGAGCGTCTTGACGGAGCCATCTTTGCTAGAGCGAGTGATCCCATGACCCAAGCCGAAACGATCCAGCGGGAAGTTCCAGGACCGGAACCCCGCATCTCTTACGAGCTGAAGGAGGTCCTCGTCAGCATCCGCAACGTCGGCCTCTCGTATGGCGGCAAACCCGTCCTCGCGAATCTCTCCGCGGAAGTACGCGACATCGTGAGGCCTGATTGCGTGACGGGACAGGTCATCGGCATCCTCGGGCCATCAGGTGTGGGAAAAACTCAATTGAGCCGCATCATGACCGGCCTCCAAGAGCCGACGGTGGGCGAAGTGCGTGTCGGCAGACTCGCCCTAGGTCACGATGACGGCAAGAGGGTCGAAGCCGGGCTCGTCGGCTACGTCGCGCAGAAGTACCCGCTCCTCCGGCACCGCACGGTACTCGGCAACCTCGTCACGGCATCGAAGCGCGCGGGCGCGGGCGCCGGCGAAGCGAGGGAGAAGTCGATGGACTTCCTCAAGCGCTTCGACCTCTCGGACAAATGGGACAGCTACCCCGCCGAGCTTTCCGGCGGCCAGCAGCAGCGCGTCGCCATCGCGCAACAGCTCCTGTGCTCGGAACACTTTCTCATCCTCGACGAGCCTACGACGGGGCTCGACCCGCTCATGAAAGACAAGGTCTGCGCGCTCATCAAGCAGGTCGCGTCGATTTCGGAGGAGAACACGATCTTCGTCGTCACGCACGACATCGCCGCGATCCTCACGATCGCCGACCACTTATGGCTTCTTGGCCGGGACCGGGACGAGAAGGGCACGTCCCTCGGCGCTCGAATCCAGCACCACTACGATCTCATCGAGCGGGGGCTCGCGTGGCGGGAGAACCCGCAAGACCTCCCGGCGTTTGCGGAGACGCAGCGCGAGGTCAAGGACAAGTTCGCGACGCTATGATGGAGGGCTGACATGAGCAATCGCAGGGACCCCTACCGCGAAGCTGCCGAGCTACCCAAGATCCCACCGCCACCGTCATGGCTGCGTCACAGATGGAAAGTGCTGCTCGTGCTCTCGTCTGCCCTGGCCGCGCTCGCCGGCGACGCCGTCTACATGCAAACCTACCACCCCAAGCCGAAGCGCTGCATCTCGCACTCCACCGTCATCGGGCTGCGCGACACAGCGAATTGTGACGAGGGCGCGACCGTGCAGACGCAGCCGCTCAACAACAACACCGACTCGGTCCTCGTCATCTGCCAATGCAACAGCCTGATTCCTGAACCTCCAGCTTCAAGCGCCAAACCCAAAGTGAAAGACGAACCCACTCTGGAAGAGCCCGCGCACGAGGCGGCAGCGCAAACACTGCATCCCATCGACCGGCACAACCGCGAGTGCTTCCCGGAGCACTTCCGCTTCGACGGCGGCGCGGACAACACCGAGTCGTGTCCCATCTGGGAGAGCGACTGGACGGTCGAAGAGCGGATGTTCTGCGCGAAATACGACGAGCATTTCAGCGTCGTGCGCAAATTACCAGGCGCGCCGATACGGTGCCTCGCGTGGGCCATGTGAAGGTAGAATGACGTTGTGAATTGGTTCGAGCCCACCGAGGAGCAAGAGACGCAGTGGAAGGAGTTCGTCCGCACGCGGCCCGATCCAGTCCGCGAGGTCATCGAGGCGCACGTTTTCGCGCCGTGGAAACTCTACCGCATGAAGTCCACGGGGCACCGGGTCACGATCTACTCGTTCGACGAACCCAAGGACGGACCCGTCACGATGAAGGTGGACGTCGGCGGGGAGTTCAACGTCGTCACGTTCTCGAGGAGAGTCTTCGGCGTCTCCCCCGAGGATCTCGTCGAGTGCGACCTGCCGGAAACCGGCGAACCCGTGGGCGATCTCGAGATGGATCCCCACGAAGCGAAGGCGCTCATCGACGAGATCAGGAAGGGCGTCAATTGATCCCCGTCTTCTACACGCCCAGGATGGTCACGGACTCCGGCTGCGAATCGCCGAGCGCGCAGAAGCCCGCAGCCGTCGTCGAATCGTGGCGCCTCGAGTTTCCCATCGAAGTCATCGAGCCCCTGCCGGCCGAGATGGAGGAGCTTGCGATGGCGCACGACGTGGAGTTCGTGAAGGACGTGCTCCTAGGCAAGCGCACGAATGGCTTCGGCAACAAGTCGAAGCTCGTCGCGGCGTCGCTTCCGTACACGACGGGCGCGATGCTCTCGGCTGCCCGTCACGTCCTCGCGTCGGGCGGTGCTGCCGCGGCACCATGCTCCGGGTTCCACCACGCCGGGTACGCCAAGACCGAGGGGTTCTGCACGTTCAACGGGCTCATGGTCACCGCGCTGGCGTTGAAGAAGGCGAACATCGGATCTGGACACGTAGAGCGCGTCGGCATCCTCGACCTCGACATGCACTACGGCAACGGCACGGACAACATCATCCACGCCTGCAATTGCGAGGGCTGGA